>Ga0209631_10000577_pt1 | contig 50020 bp, 52 predicted proteins | sample COG_08_FD_184752 | JGI IMG/M metagenome (GOLD analysis project Ga0209631, IMG submission 184752) | Pelagic Microbial community sample from North Sea - COGITO 998_met_08 (SPAdes) (version 2) | ecosystem: Environmental > Aquatic > Marine > Neritic zone/Coastal water | place: Helgoland, sampling... | reverse complement strand
TATTAAAGGAGATAGAGATGCAGCTTTATTAAGCTTAGAGTTATTATTAGCAGAATTAAATAGTGACGATAAATTTTCAGAATTAATATATGCGTTAGCAGATGAGAGCAATAAGATAAAATTTGATGAAGAAAGTATATACTTTAAAATTCTTATAGCAGTTTTGCCAGGAGAACAATTAAATAAACATAGATTAAATTTAGAGCCATCAGGCTTAAGTGTTGTTGCTCAAAATATGGATTTACCATGGGATATTAGAATGTTGGCAGCTGAAAAAGCTGTTTTAGCTGGATCTTTATCTAGTACTTATCTTGCTGAGTTAGCGGCACAATATAATTTTAAAGAAGAAATATTTTCTAGAGCTGCATCTGAAAGTAGTTCAATGGAAGGCTTTAAGGCAAGAACTTTACTTCTGCAAGCCGCAGCAAGAAATACTTCACTTATAGAAAGAGCAAGATTTCTTAGATTATTACTTGATAGAGCCGATAAGGATCTCATATTTAAAGTATATGCAGAGGTATCTATGCCTATTCTTTTAACAGTAAAACCTAGATCAGATTTGATATGGTTTGCATCTTCTGCAGCGAGATCTGCTATAGCAGGAGGAAACTATACTTTAGCATCGGATTGGCTATCAGTTTTAGGTAAAACAATAGATTTAGATTATGAATCATCAGGAAGTCTATTAAGATTGCTTCCATTAATAGCAATATCTGGAGAATCTTTACCTAGTCCATTTAATCAAAGTCAAGCAACAGATGTTTGGTCAGGCTTGTCAGATAACTTTACTAGAATTGATAAAGAGAAAAGGGCTAGTAGACTATTAGTTTTACTCAGTGCAATGGGGATTGAACCTAAGCCTGGCGCCTGGAAGGATATAATAAGCTCACAAAATTTATATGTTGAAGAAAAAATTCCTTCAACAGCCTTAAGATACCAATTACATGATGCAGCTAAGAATAAACGCACTGCAGAAGTTGTATCTATAAGTCTAATAATGCTTGGCTCTGAAGGCCCTAGTAAATCTGGTTTAGTATCTTTAAATGCTATAATTAGAGCTTTAAGAGAAGTAGGTTTAGAATCGGATGCAAGAGAAATAGCTATTGAAGCAGCCATATTATATGTAAATTAGTTTTATGATTAAAGATTTTGATTTACTATTATTATTTGAAGAAATGCTTTTATCTGAAAAATTATCTTCGAAGAATACTATTCGAGCTTATAAATCAGATATAAAATCATATATATTATTTATTAATAAAAATTATAACTTTTCTATATTAAAAGTAAAAACCAAACATATTTCATCTTGGTTAATATCACTTTCTGATAAATCTAATAATAAAAATAGTTATTTAAGAAAGTTATCATCTGTAAAAGAGTTTTATAGGTTTTTGCATGCTGACGGATTAATTGATATAGATCCATCAAAAGAGATAGAGGGGCCAAAAAAAATAAATAATATACCTAAAGTTTTATCTATCAAGCAGATAGAAGAAATATTAGAAAATATTAAATTAATGTCAGAGCCCAATTCTATAAGACTTATGGCTTTAGTTGAAATAATGTATTCAACAGGTATGAGAGTAGAAGAATTAGTAAGCATGCCATTAAATGCTATAAACTTTAATAATAATTCAATATTTATTTATGGTAAAGGCGGAAGAGAGAGGATTGTTCCATTCGGGGAAAATGCTTTGAACGCTCTAAAAAAATATATGTCTGTTAGACCATTATTTTTAAATAAAAAGCAGAATTCTAATTATATGTTCCCTTCTTCTGGAAAAAATGGATATTTAACTGCAAGAAGGTTTTCTCAATTATTAAAAGACATTGTTGCCAAATCAAGTTTTGCGCATTTGTCAGTTTCTCCTCATATATTAAGACATACTTTTGCTACTCATATGTTATCGGGAGGAGCAGATTTAAGAGTATTACAGGAAATTTTAGGACATGCTGACATTTCTACAGTTCAAATTTATACTCATATTGTAGATGATAGAAAAAAAATAGCTTTAAAATCTCATCCTATGGAAAATAATATGAAACTTTAATTTAAATTATTAATATATAGAAATTACTTTTACAAAATTATATATAATTAGTATTAATATATAGGAGTTAATATGCATTTTTTAGATTTTGAGCAACCTATAGCAGAACTTGAAGCTAAAATAAGAGATTTATCTTTATTAGACAAATCACATAAAGAAATCTTTTCTCTAAAAAGAGATATAAATAGTTTTTTAGAAAAAACATATGAAAAATTAACTCCATGGCAAATAACTCAAGTTGCAAGGCATCCAGACAGACCTCATTCAAGTCATTATATAAATGCCTTAATTGATAATTTTCAAGTTTTATCCGGAGATAGAAGCTATGGCGAAGATAAAGCTGTTATTTGCGGCTTAGGTAGCTTTCAAGGAGAATCTGTTTTAGTAATAGGTCAGGAGAAAGGTTCTGATACTGAGTCTCGTTTAAAGCATAATTTTGGTATGGCAAGACCAGAAGGATACAGAAAGGTTTCTCGCTTGCTGAAGCTTGCTGATAAATTTAATATACCAATTATTACTTTTGTTGATACGGCTGGAGCATATCCCGGAGTAGGTGCAGAGGAAAGAGGACAATCAGAAGCGATAGCTTCATGTATTCAAACATCTCTTGAAATAAAAGTTCCTTTTATTAGTGTAATAATTGGAGAAGGAGGTTCTGGAGGAGCAATTGCCTTGGCTTCAGCAAATAAAGTACTCATGTTACAAAACGCAATTTATTCTGTTATATCTCCTGAAGGATGCGCATCCATTTTATGGAGAGATAATGATAAAGCAGAATTGGCTGCCGACTCATTAGGTATTACTGCACAAATTCTCAAAAAAAATAATATTATTGAGGAAGTAATAAGTGAACCTATAGGCGGAGCTCATAGGGATCATAATGTAATTATTAAAAATGTAGAAAATGCTATTGCGAAGCATTTAAAAGAAATAAAAAACTATTCGCAAGATCAACTTCTAATTAGTAGGCAAGAAAAATTTATTCAGTATGGCCGTTTCTTTAAATGATAATTATTATTTGAGATAATTAATTGATAGCATTATTACTTGTAGTAGTTGTAGATTTAATAGGTTTTGGAATAATTATTCCACTTTTACCCTTTTATGCAGAAACATACGGAGCCTCTCCTCAGAAAGTAACTATGTTAATGGTTACTTTTTCTTTTTTTCAATTCATGGCTGCCCCAATTTGGGGATACTTAAGCGACAAATTTGGAAGAAGAATAATCATATGGATTACTTTGATTGGCTCAATAATTGCATATGTTTTATTGGCATATTCGCAAACAATATATGGGTTGTTTTTTGCCAGAGCATTTGCAGGTTTTATGGCAGGTAATATTTCTACTGCTCAGGCTTATTTAACAGATATAACAGATAAAAATAATCGAGCTAAGGCAATGGGGCTATTTGGTGCAGCATTTGGTTTAGGTTTTATATTAGGACCTGCAATAGGAGGAATTTTAGCAGGTCCTGATCCACAAAACCCTAATGTATTTTTACCTCCGATCGCAGCGGCATTATTATCATCAATTGCATTATTACTTGCGGTTTTTACATTAAAAGATACAAGGCCTAAAGTAACAGATAATAAAAATAAACGGATTACAAGTTTGGTGGAAGCATTAAGAATACCTAATTTGAGACAACTAATTTTATTATCTTTTATAGTCACTGTAGTTTTTGCCTCTATGGAGTCTACTTTTTCTCTTTGGTCGGAGAGAACTTTTTATTGGGGCGCAGAACAAAACGGATATATTTTTGCATTTGCAGGAATATGTGGAGTTATAGTTCAAGGTTTTTTAATTTCTCCTTTAGTTAAACGTTATGGTGAGTCTAATTTATGTATATTTGGAATATTATTACTAGCATTAGGAATGTTAAGTGTATCTATTTCTTATTTAAATTATCATGCTTATTTTTCTATGGCGTTAATTGCATTTGGATTAGGGTTATTTATGCCAACAATTTCTACATTAATTGTAAATATTGTTTCTGAGGATAGAAGAGGATGGGTTTTAGGTGTCAATCAATCTGTTTCTTCATTAGCTAGAATAATTGGACCAGCGATTGCGGGAGTATTATTTGAGTTTTATGGAAAAAATAGTCCTTATATTTTTGGAAGTTTAATATTACTATTATTTTTAGCTTCGTTAAGAAATTTTATAAAGAAGTCTATAAATTGAAAATATTATATTATCTTCATTTCTAATAAATTTTTTAAAGCTTTTTTTTCTGGCTCTGCAATATTATCTTTGATTAGTATTTCTTTAGGAAATAAAAAATCAATAGTGATCTTTTCATTTTTAGGTACTAATATATCTCCTGTGGTTTTTATATAATAGTATATAGGAGTATAAAGTTTATTATTCCAAGGAGATAAAAGTGTGCCAGGAGAGTGAAGTAAACATTTTATAGTGCATTTTAAACTTAGTTCTTCATAGATTTCTCTTTTAAGTGCATCTTCAGGATTTTCATCTTTTTCTACTCCTCCACCTGGAAACTTTGTTGCATGATAGTTATTAATAACTTCATTACAAACTAATATTTTATGGTTTTTGATAATTAAACCGTAAGATCTAACGTTTTCTCTCATAGTGGTTATTTTAATGCATCTTTAATTTCGTCAAGAATAGCTTCATCATCTATAGTAGCTGGAATTTTGTAGGGTTTTTTGTCTACTATTGAAGATATTGTACTTCTTAATATTTTTCCTGATCTAGTTTTAGGAAGTCTATTTACTATTATTACTTTTCTAAAAGAGGCTACAGGCCCAATTTCATTTCTAACCATATTTATTGTTTCTTCAATTATTGTATTATTAGGTTTGGTAGAACCAGAATTAATAACTATGAAGCCCATAGGAATTTGTCCCTTTAATTCATCTATAATTCCTACTACTGCGCATTCAGCAATATCTTCATGCTTGGATAATACTTCCTCCATTGCTCCTGTAGATAGTCTATGTCCAGCACAATTTATGATATCATCTGTTCTAGCCATAACCCATATATAACCCTCTTTATCTATATATCCCGCGTCAGCACTGCTATACCAACCATTAAATTCTTCTAAATATGCTTTTTTGTATCTTTTTTTATCTTGCCAAAGTGTAGAACTACAACTAGGAGGAAGGGGTAATTTTATAGCCAAAGCACCTATCTCTCCTGCTGGTTTTATTTTTCCATTTTCATCTAAACATTGTACATTAAAACCAGGAGATGCTTTACCTGTAGATCCGGGTTTAACTTCAAATAAACCGAGTCCTGCAAAATTTCCTGCTATAGCCCATCCAGTTTCAGTTTGCCACCAATGATCTATAATAGGAACATTTAGATGCTTTTTCGCCCATTTAATAGTAGTAGGGTCTGCTCGTTCCCCAGCTAAAAATTGCATTCTAAAATTCTTAAGGTTGTATTTTTTAATTTCTCTTCCATTTGGATCATCTCTCTTGATCGCTCTTAAAGCAGTTGGAGCAGTGAACATAGCTGAAACATTGTGCTCACTTATAACTCTCCAAAATGCTCCGGAGTCTGGAGTACCAGTTGGTTTTCCTTCATATAATATAGAAGTGCTACCATTCAAAAGTGGAGCATAGACTATATATGAATGACCAACTACCCATCCTATATCAGATGCAGCCCAAAATACTTCTCCAGGTTTTAATCCGTAAACCATATTCATACTATTTTTAAGAGCTACTGCATGTCCTCCATTTTCCCTTACCATACCTTTAGGGTCACCCGTAGTTCCTGAAGTGTATAAAATATATAAAGGATCACTAGATTTTACTGGAACAGGTTTAATGCTATCAGAATTATCTATTAATAACTGTAAATTAAAATCTCTGCCTTTAATTAGTTTAGCTTTACATAGATCTCTTTGAAAAATAAAACATGTCTTCACTTTATATTCAGCTAGTTCGATTGCTTTATCTACCATAGGTTTATATTCAACTATTCTGCCTGGTTCAATACCGCAAGATCCAGCAATAATTATTTTTGGTTTAGAATCATTAATTCTAGTTGCTAATTCATTAGGCGCAAAACCTCCAAAAACTACAACATGTATAGCTCCTAATCTTGCACAGGCAAGCATAGAAGCTACTGCCTCTGGTATCATTGGCATATAGATTAATACTCTATCTCCTTTTCCAACACCGTGGTTTTGTAGAGCTCCAGCAATTTTTGCAGTTTTATTTAATAATTCTTTATAAGTATAAGTTATTTTTGTATTGGTAACTGGACTATCATAAATTAAAGCATTGATATCACCTTTACCATTTTCAACATGAACATCTAAACAATTATAACATGTATTTAATTCGCCTTCTGGAAACCAGCTCCAAAATGGAGGATTAGAGGTATCAAGTATTTTTTTAGGTTTTTTATACCAATAAATATCGTTAGCTTTTTCTTTCCAAAATGTAGCAGGGTTTTGCTTCCAATTTTCATAATTTTCTTTATAGGACATAATAGTCTTTCTATATTATTTAATTATAAAAAAAGGCGTTAATTAATTCAATTAACGCCTTACAGTTTTATATAAATTTATTTTAGCGTCTGTTACCTAATAGCATTAGAAGCATAATAAACAAATTAAGGAAATCTAGGTATAACTTCAAAGCACCCATGATTGCTTTTTTTACTTGAGTTTCCCCATTTTCTCCTTCGACATACATCTCTTTCAAAGTTTGAGTATCATATGCTGTTAAACCGGTAAATATTAGAACTCCTACTATACTTATTATGAATTGCATCATTGTAGACTGTAAAAATATATTTACTACCATAGCTATTATAATTCCAATTAAACCCATCATTAAAAATGAACCAAAATTAGCTAAAGATTTTTTTGTAGTATATCCATAAATGCTTGCAGCTAAAAATGTAGAAGAAGATATAAAGAATACTCGTGCTACAGATTCACCCGTATAAGCTAAAAATATAGACGCTAATGATATTCCATAGCAGCCAGATAGAACCCAAAACATTGTTTGGGCAGTAGAAGCTTGCATTTTTTGAATACGCATAGAGAGCATCATAACAAGACCAAGTGGTGCAAGCATAAATATAAAGCCTAAAGGAGAGGCAAATAATGCTTGTCCTAGAGCCGTATATTGACCATTTTGGTCTACTGCTGCACCGGAAACTAGCCAAGCTACTAAACCTGTTATAGCAAGTCCTACTGTCATGTAGCCATATATTTTTTGCATATAAGCTCTTAAACCTGCATCTTCAGTACTTAAAGAAGCAGCTTTAGCTTGAGTTTGAGGGTTAGAACTAAAATGTCCAATTTTCATATTAAAAACTCCAATTTTATAAATAAAGTATATATTTTTGTTATAGATTATATTTTATTATAATATATAGTATATATTGTGAAAAATCTATATTTTACAAGTTAATAAATTTAACTTTTTTTTATAATTAGGTTATTTTTTGATAAGACAAGATGTAGAATACTATTTATATTAAAGTTGTAATTTATGAAATTAAATCAAAAACAAATAGAACATAAGTTTAAAGACCTAGAAGGTTGGATATTAAATAAAAATATTCAACTAATATCTAAATCATATAAATTTAACGATTTTAAAGAAGCTTTTTTGTGGATGACATATATATCTGAAGAAGCTGAGAGGCTAAACCATCATCCTGAATGGAAAAATGTATATAATACAGTGGAAATAATTCTTACCACTCATGATGTCTCAGGTTTATCTAATAAAGACTTTTTATTAGCTAATTTTATGGATAAAGAATTTCAAAAATTTCTATAATAGAAAATAATTAATGCGTAAATATTTATCATTCCTTAGTCTATATAAAATACCAATAGCCCCCTTAACATTTGGGTTATGTGGAACTCTACCATTCATATTTTTATCAGTAGCCATTTGGATATGTGCCTATGAATTAAAATTAATGGCATTATACAATTTGATAAATTATTCAATTGTAATTTTATCATTTGTTGGAGCAATTCATTGGGGAGCCGCTATGATTAGAGAAGATATTAATTATAAGTGGTACTTCATATCAATTATACCAGCTCTTTTAAGTTGGCTTTTAATTATGGGTTTTATAGCAAATTATTTAATTATTTTTATAATATTGATGATATTATTTTTAATCATATTTTTCATAGATGTTAGAGCTGTAAGAAATAAAATACTTCCGGAATGGTATTTGCCATTAAGGAAGGTTATTACTATTATAGTCTTTTTATCCTTAGGTTCAGTCTGTCTAGCTATAAATATAAATGTAATATAGTATTATTTTTTTTTAATTTGATCTAATAACAAGATTATCATTGTAGCTATAATTATTACTATTGAGCCAATTATTTCATTTAAAAAAGGAAGTTCGTTAAATATTATAAATCCATAAATTCCAGCAAAAATTAATCTACTGTAATCTGCAGGCATCACAACTGTAGTTGTGCTATTTTTTAATCCCCAAATAGTGAACATTTGACCAATGGTTCCACATACAGCCGCTAAAAATATGAGTAATAAACTAAAAAGACTGATAGAATTCCAAAATATAATACAAGGTATTATTAAACCAATTGAGGATATTATTCCATAATATAGCTGAATAGTTAAAGTGGATTCACTAGAGGTTAGTGATTTAACAGTTAATTTTACACAACTAACAAAAAATGCACCAATTAATGCTATTATTGCTGAATAATATGTAATATTAGAATCGTTGTTAGGGTTAATAATTAATATAACTCCTATGAATCCTAAAATAATTAAAATAATTCTTAAAAGGCCAGGTTTTTCATCAACAAATATCATTGCAAGTGGAACTAGAAATAATATTCTTGTATATCCAAGAGTTACTGCTGTTGCTAAAGGCATCAAAGATAAGGCAGTAAAGCCAGCCATAATTGCTCCTATCCCCAATAAGCCTCTATAAATATGTAAGTGTAATCGATTAGTATTTAAAATTTTATATGGATTATTTTTTATTATAATAGGTAAAAGAATTATTAATCCAAAGAAACAGCGAAAAAAGGCTATTTGGAATGGATGAAGTTCCACAGTTAGGTGTTTCACTATTGTTCCCATTATAGGAAAAGTAGCCGAAGCTAAAAGTATAAAAAGAAAACCTTTAATATTTGGATTTAAACTATTCCAAAAGCTTTTAAATTTTTTAGATCTATTCATTTAAGATTTAATTACAACTTAATACAATTTTTCCGGTATTTGATCTACTTAAGAGAAAGTTTAGTGCATCACTAGCTTCTTCAAGTTTGAATATCTTTCCAATTTTTGGTTTTAACTTTTTTTCTTCATACATTCTCATGAGTTTAGAAAATGAATCTCCTATAAGAGAAGGATTAATAAAAGCATATTGTCCCCAGTATAGACCAATTGCAGAAGAACTTTTTAATAGTAAGCGATTTGCAGGAATTTTAGGTATTTTTCCTCCAGCAAAACCTATTATTACAAACTTACCTTCCCACGTAAGGGTTTTTATGGCGTCATCAGCTGTTTCTCCTCCAATCATATCTATTACTAGATTAACTCCCTCTGGTGCTAATTTTTTAAGACTATGTCTAAAAACTTCATCGTTATAATTTATAGTGTTATTAGCCCCATGAAGTATGCATGTTTCACACTTCTCACTACTACCAGCAGCAGCTATAGTATTTGCTCCATATGCTTTAGCAAGTTCAACAGCTGCCAAACCTACCCCTCCTGCTGCTCCAAGAATTAAACACGTTTGATTTTTTTTAAGTTTACCTTTCCAATCTATGGCTCCAAAAGCTGTTCCATAAGCTACTGGAAAAGATGCAGCAGTAATAAAATCCATACTATCTGGAATCGTATAAACATTTTCTGCGGGCATTACTATTTCATCACAATAACTACCATACTTTGCTATACCAACTACTCTATCATTAAGCTTAAGGCTTTTCACTTTTGAACCTATTTCTATAATTGTTCCTGATAATTCTAAACCTGGAGAAAAAGGAGGACGAGGTCTTTCTTGATATCTTCCTCTAATTACTAAGGTATCGGCAAAATTTACACCAATATTTTCTATTTTAATTCTAACTGATAGTTCTTTTATAGTTGGTGGATCACATTTTTCTAGCACTAAATTTTCTGGCCCACCGTATTTATTAACAATCATTCTTTTCATGAAATATCCTTAAAGTATTGTTATAATCTTTTTTACTAAAAATAAATTAATATTTTAAAATTCTAATGCATTAATTTTTACATGATATATACCTTTACTTTATAATATTATTTATTTTATATTTTTTATATTTAAATTTTAATAATCGTTTATAGAAATAATCATATGTATAGCTTATTAATTATTATATTTACTGTTTTCTTCTCTGCACAATCATATGTTTTTGCTCAAGGATCTAGTGATTTAGGAACTTATGGTGATTGGCAAGCAACTTATTGGAATAATGATGCAGGTATATGTACCATGATGACTTTACCCAAAAAGGAAGAAGGTAAATATTCTAGAAGGGGTGAAGTATATGCTCAAGTGGTAAAAAATACGGGCGCAAATAATACAGGAGTGGTTAACTTTGTAGCTGGATATACTTTTAAAGAAAATTCTGAGGTAAGTATAAAAATAGATAATAAACATTCTTTTACATTATTTACAAACCAATCAACTGCTTGGGCGCAATCTGAAATAGATGATGCATCATTAATAAAGTTTATGAAGTTAGGTAATACGATGGTTGTTAGAGGTATCTCTTCAAGAGGAACTAAAACTAAAGACACATATTCATTAAAAGGGTTTGTTGCTGCTTATAAAGCTATGAATAAAAAATGTAAATAATGAAGAAAAATCTGTCTATAAACTCATTAACTAGAGAAGAGCTTTCAGAATATATTTTTGATTTGGGTGAAAAAAAATATAGAGCTAAACAGTTATGGAAATGGTTATACGTTAATGGCGTTAAATCTTTTGATGAAATGTCGGATATAGGAGTAAAATTAAGAAATAAATTAAATTCTGATTATTTATTCAATCGATTATCTATAGATAAACATCAAGTATCAAAAGATGGAACACAAAAATGGTTATTCGAGTTAAAAGATAAAAGAAAAGTAGAAACAGTTTTTATTCCTGAGAAGGATAGAGGAACTTTATGTATTTCCTCGCAAGTAGGATGTACTCTATCCTGTTCTTTTTGCCATACAGGAACAATGCCTTTGGTAAGAAATTTATCTACTGATGAAATTATTGGCCAAATATTATCTGCTAAAGATAGTCTATTAGATTGGGATAATAAAAATAGAAAAATTACTAATTTAGTTTTTATGGGTATGGGTGAACCATTATATAATTATACAGAGGTTACTAGAGCTATAAAAATTTTATTGGATAATGAGGGTTTATGTTATTCTAGACGTAAAATTACTTTATCGACATCAGGGGTAGTTCCTATGATTCAAAAACTCAAGTATGAATTAGATGTTAGCTTAGCGATAAGCTTACATGCTGTTACTGATAAAGTAAGAAATGAATTGGTACCCATTAATAAAAAATGGCCAATTAAGGAATTATTATCGGTACTGGAAGTTTACCCAGGAGTTAATAATTCTAGAAGAATTACATTTGAGTATGTTATGTTAGAAGGAGTAAATGACTCTATAAGTGATGCTAAAAAATTAGTAAAACTTCTAAAACCATTGCATGCTAAAGTAAATTTGATACCATTTAATCCTTGGCCTGGTAGTATTTATAAATGTTCATCTGATAAAACTATTAAAGATTTTGCTGATGAAGTTTGTTATAATGGAGGTATAACCGCAACCGTTCGTTATGCAAGAGGGCAAGATATATTAGCGGCTTGTGGACAATTAAAAAGTAATAGTATGAGATTAAATAAAGAAAAAGTATTAAATATTAATGCTGCTTAAATTTAAAAAATAATTTTATTGGAAAAATAATGTCAAAAGTTAAAAAAGTAGTTTTAGCATATTCTGGAGGGCTAGACACTTCAGTAATTCTAAGATGGTTGCAAGAAGTCTATGATTGTGAGGTTGTTACATTTACTGCAGATATAGGCCAAGGAGAGGAAATTGAGCCTGCTAGATTAAGAGCACAAGAAATGGGTATTAAGGAAATTTTTATTGAAGACCTAAAAGAAGAATTTGTAAGAGATTATGTTTTTCCAATGTTAAAAGCTAGTACTATTTATGAGGGAACTTATTTATTAGGTACCGCAATTGCTCGTCCATTAATTGCAAAAAGACAAATAGAAATTGCAAATAAAACAGGATCAGATTCAGTTTCACATGGAGCAACAGGAAAAGGTAATGATCAAGTAAGATTTGAATTAGGATATCTCGGTTTAAATCCTGATATAAATATTATAGCACCTTGGCGAGAATGGGACTTAGATTCTAGAACAAAATTAATAGAGTGGGCAGAAAAAAGAAATATATCAGTGCCAAAAGATAAAAGGGGAGAACCCCCATATTCAACTGATGCTAATTTATTACATATTTCTTATGAAGGTAAAGCTCTTGAAGACCCTTGGGTCTCAGCAAATGAAGAAATGTTTACTAGGACGGTTTCTCCAATGCATGCTCCAGACGAAGAAGAAGAAGTAATTATTGAATTTAAAGAAGGTACTCCTGTAGCTGTTAATGGTAAGCAATTAAGCCCAGCAGAATTACTTGAAAATTTAAATATTAAGGCAGGTAGAAATGGAGTTGGAAGAGTAGATATAGTTGAAAATAGATTTGTAGGTATGAAATCAAGAGGAGTCTACGAAACTCCTGGGGGAACTATACTACATATAGCCCATAGAGGAATAGAGCAATTAATATTAGATGGTCCTGCAATGTTACTTAGAGATGAACTTATGCCAAAATATGCTTCTTTAATATATAATGGATTATGGTTTTCTCCTGAGAGAGAAATGTTGCAATCTCTTATAGATGAAAGTCAGAAAAATGTCTCTGGAGAAGTGAAAGTAAAATTATATAAAGGGAATTGCAGTTTAGTTGGACGTCGTTCTCCAAAAAGTATTTACAGTGAAGGTATAGTTACTTTTGAAGCTGGAAATAATTATGATCAGAAAGATGCTGATGGCTTTATAAAGTTAAATGCGCTTAGATTACAGCAAAGAAAAAGAGTAAAATAATCTAGTTAAAAGGACTACCTAAAAGCATCTCAAATAAAATATTTCTTGCAAAGTGTAAAACTATTATCAATATAACAGGTGAAATATCTATCCCTCCTAGATTAGGAAGAATTTGTTGAATTGGAGAGAGTAATGGGCTTGTCAATTTATTTAAAGCGTAATTAATCTGCCATATAAATCTATTTTGTGTATTGACTATATTAAATGCTATCAGCCAACTCATGATTACTTGTATAATTAAGGCCCAAACAATCAAAGTAACTAAACTATCAATTAAAATTAAAAAAGACTGCATGACATTTCCAAGCTAATTTAAAAATTTATAATATGTTACTGTATATATTATAATATATTTTTTGCCATATTAATTATTTTTTTTACAAATTTGTGCTCTGAATTTGAAAAAGAAGTCATCATAGAAAAATGATTTTCATTTTCTAGAATAGAAAAATCTAGGCAATTACAACTATCTATAATATTTTTAGTAAATAATTTGGTTTGCTCTTTCCAACCTTCTGGTTCTTTATCTCCAACACAGGTTAGTATAATTGGAATATTTTCTTTTGGCGCTTTCGGAGTATTTTTAATAGCTTCTTTTTTAGATAATCTAATTTCTTTATTAACTGATAGATTCAAAACTAATTCTGGTTGATATATTCCGCTGATTAGCGCTGCACCTTTAATTATATTTTTTGGTATATTATGTTCTTCCCAGTTATTTGCCATTATCATGGCGCATAAGTGAGCTCCTGCAGAATGGCCAGAAATAGTAATTCTATTTTTATTGCCACCAAATTTTTTACAATTATTATATATCCATACTATTGCTTCAGTTACTTGTTTTACAATTTCACTTAATGTAACTGTGGGACATAGGTCATGGTTTATAGAAAAATATAATATATTATTTTCAACAAATGGTTTTGCAAGTTGACTATGGTCAGATTTATCTAAAGCTCTCCAGTATCCCCCATGAATAAAAATATGAATATTTGCATTTTTAAATTTTTTTTTTCCAAATATATCAAGTTTTTGGAGTGGACCCTTTCCATAAGGTACATCTAATAAACAGGGTAGATTCTTTCGATATTTTTCTCCCATTTTTTTATATTCTTCAATATAATCTGAAAAATTAGAAACAGCTTCTCTGGGATTAAAGTTTTTTTCTAGCTCATGTAAGGATAAATTTTTCCAATTAAACTTCATAGATGTTCCTCTAATTAGTTTATTATTATAAATTATCTATTAATTTTGAAAAGCTAAAATATGACATTACAAAATGTTTTAAATATGATATTTTTAAAATTGCTATCAACTAGGAGATAATTTTGAATTTAATTTCTAAAATTAATATTAAAGTATTATATGTAATTTTTACTTTATTTATTCTTAGTATGTTAATATTTCCAGTATTCTCTCTGGCCAATTATGCGGAGCCACTCATATTTGGAATGCCTTTCATAATGGTATGGGTTTTGTTTTGGATAATTGTAGAATTTTTAGGCTTAATAGTTTTCGTTAAAATAGATAAAGATATAGAGGATTAATATGATAGCTTGGCAAATTGCATTATTAGCAATGTCTTTGTATTTGATAATTGCTTTCGCTATTGGACTTTCTGCAGGACGAGGAAGATCGTTCTTCTCTATCTCAGAGTATGCAGTGGGTGATAGAGGCTTTGGTTTATTTGTTATGTGGTTTCTCATGGGAGGAACAATATTTTCTGCATTTTCTTTCTTAGGTGGACCTGGATGGGCTTATTCTAAAGGGGCCGCTTCTTTATACATATTAGCCTATTGTACGCTTGGTTTATTGCCTTGGTATATTATCGGGCCTAAAGTAGCGCGTTTAGGAAAAAAAGCTGATTATATCACAATGGGAGATTTTTTAGGAGATCGTTTTAAATCTAAATTTTTAATTATAATAATAGGTGTAGTTTCACTTCTAGCCTTCATCCCCTATTTAACCTTACAAATAAAAGGCATGGGTTATATCTTTAATGTATTAACTTTTGATAATATATCATATAATTTTGGTGCCTTAATTGCTTTAGGAATAGTAGTCATTTATGTTGCTACAAGTGGAGTTAGAGGGGCTGCTTGGAGTGATGTTTTTCAAGCAATATTAATGCTGATTGTAGCCTGGATATTAGGTATATACTTTGTAGAGTCATTACATGGCTCATTAGGGAATATGTTTAGTAAAATTATTGAAAATGATCCTGATTTTTTAACCATAGGAAATGAAGGCTCAAAAATTAGTGCTGCTCGATATAGCAGTAATATAGTTGTTTCTATGCTCGGTTTTGTCATGTGGCCGCATTTATTTACTAAATCTTATGCTACTACTGCTCGAAGAATTAAGCTTACAGTTTTAGTTTATCCTATTTTTGCTATATTTTTATTGCCTGTACTTTTTATTGGTTTTTCAGCAATAGGAGTAGTTCCTGATGATGCTTTAGGTCGTCCTGGAGAAGTATTACCTTATTTAATTACGCATCATTTAACAGAATCCGGTATACTTTATGGTATAGTGGGTGCTGGAGCACTTGCTGCAGCAATGTCTTCATCTGATGCTATTACTCATGGAGCGTCTGTATCTTTTGGTCGTGATATTTGTAAAGTTATTTTTCCATCTTTAAAAGAAAACCAAGAACTTTGGATTATGCGACTTGCTGTTATAGGAGTCGGCGCTATTTCTTATTGCATAGCTATATATGGAAGTGATGGTTTAATAGCGTTATTATTAGGAGCTTATGGGGCTATTGTTCAATTGGCGCCAGGGGTTTACTCAGGTTTATTTTGGAAGAAAGCCTCGACTTTAGGAGTCATAATTGGATTAATGGTAGGCATTATTGTGACTATATATTTCCAGTATATAGCTGCTTCAAGTCCATATGACTTACACCCAGGGTTAATTGGTGTGATAATAAATATAGCAATTGTATTTTTTGTAAGTATGATTCAACAACAGAATGAAGAAAATTATATTCATGCTTCAAAGTTTGTAGATGAATAATTATAAATTCTTATTAAACATTATTTGCCATTTCTCTTGCCTTTAAATATCCTGATTCTTGGTATTTAGTAACATCTATAGCTTTTTTTAAGAAGTCTTGATAATGCAAATGTATTTTCATTGCCTCTGGATCTTTTTCGGCATTATCTTGTACTACTTCTTTAGCAACTTTTAAAAACTCTTTCATTATATCCATAGGAAGTGTCTTAAATTCAACATCATGTTCTTTAACTATAGTTTGATAACTTATAGCATTACGATATATGTATTCATTGTATGATTCATTATTAGCACTATTGGCTGAAGTTTTTATAATATTTCTTAAGTCATTTGGGAAATTATTATAAAGCTCTTTATTAATTAGCATTTCATTCATGGAGCCAGGACTATGTATACCAGGTCCATAACAAATTTTAGCTATCTTGGGAAAACCAAATGCTAAGTCCATCCATGGCCCTCCCCATTCAACCGCGTCAACTACTCCTGATTGAAATGAACTCATAACTTCTCCGCCTGGAATATTAACTGCAGTAGCTCCCATTCTATTCAAAATTTCATTTGGCAGACCTGCCATTCTAATTTTTAAACCTTGTAAATCTTCTAATGAATTTAGAGTTTTTTTATACCATCCAAACATTTCTGATTGAACAATTCCTGCCTGAAAAGGCTGTATACCATAAGGCTCCATTGCCTCTTCCCAGAGCTTTTGTCCTCCGCCATGCATTATCCAAGAACTTTGTTCAGATGGACTTAAACCACCAGGAATTCCCCCAAAATATGCTAAACCTGGATTTTTTGATATCCAATATCCTGGCCATCCATGTCCCATTTCAACTGTTCCTTGTCTTACGGCATCGAATACTTCATAAGCAGGAACTATTTCACCTGAACCATACACTTTAATTTCTAATCTTCCATCAGACGCTTGAGTTATTGTTTCTGCAACTTTTTCAGCTGTTGTTCCAACTCCTGGAAAATTTTTAGGCCATGTCGTTGCCATCCTTAATTGTATTATATTTTTAGAGATAGAAGTTGAACTTTCTGGTTTTGACGGTGTTCCCCCTTTTATATTTTCTTTACATGAAATTAGTAATCCTGCAGTCGTTAACGCTGATGCTCCGATAAGAATTTTTCTTCTATTAAATTTATTATTTTTTTTCATGATAATTAACTCCCAAATGATTTAATTTTATTTATATTTTTTTTCCAATGCTTTCCGTCAAATTTTATAATCTTAACTTTATTAATAGTTTTAGAGTTTATACAATTTAGATTAATACTTATTGAGTCTGGATGTGACCTAGGAATATAAAATGATTTAATGCCACATATTTTACAGAACATATGTTTTGCCACTTTGGTATTAAATGTATAAGTAGAAAGGTATTTTTTTCCTTTAAGCAACTTAAACTGAGATTTATCGACAACATAATGTTTGTAACTTAAAATTGAACAAATAGAACAGGAACAATCTAAAACTTGAATGTTGTTTTTACCTATTACTTCAAACTGTATTTGTTTACAGTGACAACTTCCCAAATGTTTTATCATATTTTTATTCATTTAAATATGGTAAATGTTTAATAATAAAATGTGTAATTTTTTTTTAAAAAAATAAAAAATAATGTTTGATTTTAATTCTATATTTTTGATCTCTATAATATTTTTATTCGCAGGTTTTGTAAAAGGAGCTTCTGGTATTGGTTTACCTGCAATATCTCTAGCATTTTTAACTATGTTTGTAGGCATTAAAGTAGCAATTGCATTAGTAGTTATGCCTGGTTTATTAACTAATTTTTGGCAAGTTTTTGGTAAGTTTAAAATTAAAAATATTATTATAAGGATGTGGCCATTATTAATATGTTTATTTATTTTTTCTTTAGTGGGAGCAAAAGTTCTTGTTAATAATAGTGAAATCTTAACATTATTATTAGGAGTTATATTAACCTTATATGCTTCATTTAGCTTTATAATTAAAAAAAGAATAATTATTCCTCTTAAATATGAAAGAGTAATAGGCGCTTTCTCAGGAGCTTTAGGAGGTTTTTTCGGTGGTTCTACAGGAACATTTATTTTTCCGTTAGCATTATATGTATATTCTTTAAAAATGGATAAGGACGAATTTCTACAAAGTATTGCATTGGTTTTAATTTCTGCGAGTTTATTTTTAGGAATTGCTTTAACAGGAAATAAGTTATGGACAATAGAATTATTTATATATTCTACTTATGCAGCCTTACCATCATTTATAGGAATGTATATAGGCAGAAAATTACAGTTTAAAATTAATGAAGATTTTTTTAGAAAGATATTTCTATTTGTTTTAATTGTTGTGGGGTTTTTAATTATTAATAAAGCAGTAATTTAAATTAAGGCATAATACTATTAGGCAAAAATAATGTTATCCCAGGAATTAGCAAAAGGATAATTATTCTAATAATATCCATTGCTACAAAAGGAATAACACCTTTAAATATAGTTTTTAAGTTTATTTTATCTTTAACAATTGTTTTTAATACGTGCACATTAAGTCCAATTGGTGGAGTAATTAAACTTATTTCTACTGCAACTACTACTAATATTCCAAACCAGATTAAATTACCTCCCATATCTTGAACAATTGGATAAAAAATAGGAACAGTTAATAACATCATGGATAAGCTTTCTAAAACCATTCCCAGAATTAGATAAATAATAAAAATACCTATAAGTAGGGTATAAATATTCAAATTAAAGTAAGATAAAAAATTTCTTAGATCATTAGGTAGACCTGCTAAATTTATAAAATTTGAGAATAATATTGCTCCAAAGAGTAAAAAAAATAGCATCGAAGTAACTTTTGCTGTTTCTATAAGAGTTTCATTAAATGAATTTAAAGTAATTTTTCTTTTTATTAAAACAATTATTAAGGATCCAAATGCACCTACACCTGCAGCTTCTGTTGCTGTAAAAACCCCAGAATAAATTCCTCCCATTACTAAAAAAAACAGGGATATAATTCCAAAAACCCCTTTTAATGAATTTATTTTATCTATTAAAGGCAGAGCAGATTGAGTTTTGAAAGACTTTTTATTTATTGATACTGAAATTTTAACGGCAATGATATACCCTAATATACCTAGTAGACCTGGAATAATTCCTGCTAAAAATAATTGTCCAATATCTTGGCTAGTTATAATTCCATATAAAACAAGTATCATAGAGGGTGGAATCAAAATACCTAAAGTTCCACCTGCGGCTATAGATCCTGTTGCTAAAGAGTCAGGATAATTATATTTTTTCATGGAAGGCAAAGCTATCTTAGCCATAGTTGCTGCCGTTGCTAGGGATGATCCGCAAACAGAACTAAAACCTCCACAGGCAATTATAGTAGCCATTGCTAAACCGCCTTTTTTATGCCTTAGCCACGCATTAGCAGCATTATATAATTCATCAGCCAGACCAGCTCTGACAACAAAGTTACCCATTAATAAAAATAAAGGTAAAATTGATAAAGTATAATTCATTCCGTTATCAAAAAATATTTGCCCTATCATTGCTAGTGTTGGATCAAGTCCAATTAAAGTAACTAAACCCAAAAAACCAACTATTAACATTGAAAATGCTATAGGTAGGCCTGTAGCTATCATAAAAACTACTAATACTAAACCTGTGATCCAAATAAACATTTATTAAATACTTTGTTTATCTGAAGTAATATCTCTTTCTTTAAACATGTAACTAAACATATTCATTATTGTGTTAAAAGAGGCTAATACTGTTAATAATGCCATAGCAAAAGCTATAGGGGCTTTAGGAATTTCTAGAAAAGTTGTTACTTCTTGATAGGATTTTAGATCTATCCCATGAAGATATAGTTGTCTTGCAATTACTAATAATAATAAAGTAACAATAAAGTTAATTAATATTTTATGAAGAATTTTAACGTTATTTGGAAGATAATTTGATAATAAAGAAACAGAAATATGTTCTTCTTTCTTTGATATATACGGTAGACCAATATATATCAAAATACCTAAAATAATTTCTGTAATTTCACTTGTGCCGGGCAAAGGAATACCAAGTAAGTATCTTCCAAAAACATCAACCACAGTTATTAAAACTAACGCTGTTAAGGATATAATACAACAACTTAAAAGTAGTTTATTTGAAGTGTAAAAAAGAAATTTTATCATAATTTATGATTATTCGTTTTTTATAAGTTTAATTTCTGCAAGAAGTTTTGAATAAATATTTTGTGCATTTATTTTTTTTTGTTTAGAAATTTTTTCAAGAGTATTTTTAATTATAGGATTAAGTAATTTTTTTACTTTTACCTTATCATTTTCTGATAAAAATTTTAATAATATTCCATTTTTAATTGAAGTCTCAATACCTTTTGCATCTGCTTTGTCCCAAGCTTTTCCTGCCATTTTTGCGAGAAATTCTCCAGAGACTGAGTTTATGGCTACTTTATCTTCTTGAGATAATTTATTCCATTTCTTTTTATTTATAACTAAGAACATGCTCACATTATATAAGCCTCCATCAAATATAAACCCTTGCTTAATTATTCTGTCTAACTTAAAAAATGAAATACTTTCTCCAGGTAATTGTATACCGTCTGCCACGCCTCCAGATAAAAGCTCATATGCTTTTGTAACAGGTGCTTGTAAAGGAACTAAACTTAAGGCCTTAGCAGAGCTTTGTGCTATTCCTCCACCAATCCTTACTTTTAATCCTTTGATGTCTTCTAAGTCTTCATATTTTCTATTAAACCATAACTGTCCTGGACCATGAGTAAAAACACCTAACAAGTGTGTACCTTTATGCTCTTCTAAATGTAGCAGTTCTTGCTCATAAATTCGTTGCCAAGCTACAGACAAAATTTCAGAGCTATCACTTAAAAATGGTAGTTCAGCTATTTGAGTGCTAGAGAATCTTCCTGCTGTATAATTATGAACTCCATAAGTAATATCTGCAATACCATTGACTGCAAAATTAAAATGAGCAGGTGGAGGACCTATAGGTGAACTTAATAATTGAATATTTACTCTACCATTAGTGGCAATTTTAACGTTCTCAATCCATGGTATCATAATATCTAATACCCATGGATGTTTAGGTGGTAGCCAGCTAGCCATTCGTAAAGTCGTTTCAGCATAACTCTTGATAGGCATAATAAATAATAATATTATTATTAATTTAATCATTATTATTTCACTTTCTTTTTTCTTATTTTAGACTGTCATAATACTCTTTTAATAATTTATAATCAATTTTTCCCAGAGCATTTTTAGGAAAATCTTCAATTAATAATATATTTTTTGGTATTTTATAACTTGCTAATTTTTCTTTTAAATTACTTTTACATTTAGAAAGATTAAATTTTGACTTGCTATTAATTTTTACAAAAGCAATAGGGATTTCTTGCCATTTATTATCAGGTATTCCAAAAACAGCTGATTCTACAACGTTATTCTCTTTATTAAGTATTTTTTCTATCTCTGCAGGATATATGTTTTCTCCTCCAGATATAATAATATTTTCTTTTCTCCCAACAATATAAAACTGATTTTTCTTATCTTTTTTTCCATAATCTCCAGTCATAAACCAATTATTTTTAAATACATGTTTCGATTTATATTTATCTTTCCAATAGTAAGAGAATAAATTTAGGCCTTTAATACCAATTTCCCCAATAGCTCCCACGGGAGTATCGTTAAAATCTTTATCAAAGATTTTAGCTTTATTATATTTTGCTACTTTCCCAACAGTACCGAAAGGAAACCTGTCATTAGAAATTTTTTGACAAATTGCTATAGGAGCTGTTTCCGTGGAACCATAAACTTGTATAATAGGAATATTTTTATCTTCATAAGCCTTAATTAAATCAGAAGAAACTATAGTGGAGCCTGTTGTAATAGCCTTTAAAGATGAAAAAAAACTTGTATCCCAGTTTTTATTATTTAAAAGTAATTCTAAAATTGTCGGAACAAAGACAGTATGTGAATGAATGCCTTTTTTAAGCTCTTTAAAAGTTTCATAAATTTCAAACTTTTTATGAATTGTAACTTGTGCTCCTTTATGAAGGGCTGGGATAGTCTGTATATTTAAACCACCTACATGAAATAATGGAATAACTGTAAGCACATGACTTTTACTGTTAAATTTATGCATATTTATACTATTTAAAATATTATAATATATTGCTATTTGAGAAAGCACAGCACCTTTAGGTTTGCCTGTTGTACCCGATGTATAAACAATTAATAAAGGTAAGTTATAATTCTTAATACATTTTTTTTTATATTTGATCGCTTTTGCAAATTTGATGCAGTCTAGATTAATAATATTTAATTTAGGTGTTTCAGTTTTTAATACTTTTAAAGTATCTGAAAAATCTGAATCTGAAAACAAATATTTAGCAGCTACATTTTTAAGTATGTGTATTATTTCATAACTAGTAAGTCTCCAGTTTATAGGAACTAATATTATGCCAAGTTTTGCGCAAGCATAAAATATTGATAAGAACTCCGTTCTATTATAAACAAGAATTGCAATTCTCTCTCCTTTTTTTATTTTCAAATTATAAGTGAAATACTCTACAAATAAATCTATATTTTTTAAAAAACCTGAATAGGTAATTACATTATTTTGATAATTTATTGCTATACTGTTTGGTGATTTAAATGCATTTTTTTCAATATTTTGGTATAAATTATTTTCCATAGGAAAGTTCTTAATCTTTCTCTCCAGCATTATAAAGGGAAGTTTTTCCTATTCTGTCTAAACAAATTTCTGCTGTCCAAGGAAGCATTAATGATCCACACCTTGAGTCTCTAAATATTCTCTCTAAAGATAACGATTTTAGCATTGCTTGCCCACCGCAAGTTCTAATAGCTAATTGTGCAATTTTATGAGCTCCTTCCATTACCGTATATTGAGTTGCATAAGCCCTTTTTATTTGTTGAGGGCTTGGGTCAACGCAGGCTTCAGATATACTTTGAAACCATATTGTTTTAATACTTTCCATTTGAATTTGCATCTCAGCAACTGTTAATTGTTTTGTTGCATACATTCTTCTTTTAACTGGAGGAGTATTGGGAAGCTCACCTCTTAAATACTTAACAGTAAAATCTATAGCCGCTTGAGCTAAGCCTACATAAGTAGGTGATAATGTTAAAAACATATGAGGCCATCTTTTAGCTGCTTCATAATACTTTCCTTTAGGCATTAAGGAAGAATCTTTTGGTACAAATACATCTTTAAAAATTAATGTTCGTGAAATAGTTCCTCTCATTCCTAATGGGTTCCAATCTCCAACTACGCTAACACCTTCTGCATTAGCCGGTATAGCTAGATATAAAGTATCTTTTTGAGTGGATATCTCATCAGTTTTTTTTTCTGTACATAGTATTCCATAATATGAGGCATGGCCTGATAATGAAGCAAATATCTTTTTTCCGTTAACTATCCAACCATTTCTTGTAGGTTGCGCATTAGTTAAGAAGGGAGTAGCTCCTGCTGCTCCACCTCCTCCTTCAGAAAATGGTTGAGAATAAATAGCACCTTCTTTAATTATTCTTTTATAATGTATATTTCTATTTATATTATGCTCTTTTTGTATTTTATCTGACATTTTAAGATCATCAGCTAAAATTCCTGTCCATAAAGTCGAACATACGTGCATATTCCAGGTAAGCGCAGTAGCACCACAATATCTACCTATTTCAGCAGCTGCTAGTGCATAACCTCTAAATCCTGCCCCTAGTCCTCCTTGTTTTTTAGGAATACATATACCTAAAAAACCTTCTTTATATAAATCATTATAGTTTTCTATTGGAAAAACTGCTTCATCATCATATTTAAATGCCCTATTTAAAAATTTTTTACTTCCCAAATCTCTTGCTCTTTTAGATAGACTTTCTTCTTGTTTACTAAGCTTAAAAGCTTTGGCTTCAAATATAGGCTCATCTATAGTTGGTTTCATAATTTTTCCTTAACAAAAGCTTTATAAACTTAATATAAATTCTTTAATACTGTTATTGAATATTTCAGGTTTTTCTAAATGTATCAAGTGACCACAATTTTTTATTTCTATATATTTACTGTTTTTAATTTTTTTTGACATGCTTTTCATAGTTTTAGCAGGTGCTTGCTTGTCTTCATCTCCAGAAATTAATAATAAAGGTATAGCAATATTTATTAACTTATGTCTTACATCAAAATCAATTAAAGATAATATTGCAGATTTATATGTATTTTTTGATATTGATGCCATCATATTAGAAGCAAAAGTTATGATATTTTGATTCTTATTTGAGCCAATTATGTTTGTAACTGCTTTTATTGAAATATCTTTCATTGATTTACCTTTTTCTAGTGGCTTAAGGCGGGTGTTTATAAAGTTATTTTGCCAAGATAAATCATTGCTTCCAAATTTTGCACTAGTTGCTATTAGAACAGCAGCTTCTGCAAAACTTATATATTTAGTAAGTATTTCTTGAACTATCATACCTCCCAATGAGTGGCCAATAAGAATTGGCTTATTAATATTTTTAGATAATAAAAATTTATAAATTGTTTCAGCATAATTTGTAATACTTACTTCTAAAGGTTCAGGAGATTTTCCATAACCTGGAAGGTCTATAGAAATCACAGAATAATCTTTTTTGAATATTTCAATTTGGTTTTTAAATGTTTCGGACGTACTAGCTATTCCATGAATAAATATTATAGCTTTTTTATTTTCAACGGAGTTACTTATAAAATTTAGCATTTTATATCTTTCAAAATTAAAATAGCACTCATTAATAATGTTAAGTTAATTATATTATTAATATAGCTTGTTAATAAAAATTTTTAATTTAAAATAAAATTATTTTTTAACTTATTTTTGGTAATTATGAATAAAAAATCTACTAAAATTTTATCTGATAAATCTGCTGCAGCAATTAAGGCTGAATTAGCAAAGTATTCTGAAACCTTTAATGTAAAAGAGACTCAAAAAATAGTTGAAGAAGTCGTTAAAAAAGTAACAGAAGATGTATTAAAGGAATGGATAAATGCAAATATTGATAAAGTAGTTAAACAGTCTATTAAAGAAAAATTAGAGAGTATAGCAAAGAAAAAGTTATAATTTATATTTAATTATTTCAATTCTTTTTTTCTATATGCAAGCATACAATGTTCTGCACAATATGGTTTTCCAAACATCTGAGGTTTACCACAAAAACGAAACTCTTCTGTTCCTGGATCTCCAAACGGCCATCTACATCCCTTAATTTTTAAATCAAACATAGTATCACTATGATTAATTTCAGAAGGTTTGCTTTCCTTTTTCGTTTCATTTAGGCCTAAACGGTTTGCTTTACCTATTACAGCATTTCGGGTTATTCCTTCACCAAGTTTTTCAGCAATCTCTCGGGCTGGTATGTTTTTATTCCATAGTTTAGCTAATTTTTTTACTTTTGCTTCTGTCCATTTAAATGCCATTTTTTTATCCTGTATTTAATCAATTATTAATAATTTTTGATGAATTATTTGCTAACTCTACTACACTATGAAGTAACACTTCCGTACCTCTAATAGCATCTTCTTTATGAATATCCTCTATCTCGTTATGGCTAATTCCATCTATACATGGAATAAAGATCATTGCAGTTGGCGCTATCGAATTTATATTAACTGCATCATGTCCTGCACCAGAAATTATTTCTTTATTAGTATATTTAAGTTTATGTGTAACACCCTTAATTGTATTTATAATAGACTTATTAAAGGAATTTGATTTTAATTCAAGTATCTGTTTAATTTCTATTTTAACTTTTTTGTCTTTTTCTATTAATTTAATTGCTTTTCTTAATTTTTCGTCCATTATTTTTAATGCATCATCATCTGGATGTCTAAAATCAATAGTTAAAAAACAGTTTCCTGGAATTACATTTCTTGATGGGTTTGCTATTTCGAGAACACCACATGTAGCGCATCCTCCTGGCTGAAAATTATTACCTATTGAGTTAACAAGTAATACAACTTCAGATGATGCTACAAGCGCGTCCTTTCTTATTTCCATGGGGGTTGGTCCTGCATGTGCTTCCATTCCGGTAATATTTACTTCATACCATTTTTGAGCTTGTGCTCCTGTCACAACTCCAATATTCTTATGCTCCATTTCAAGAATAGGACCTTGTTCTATATGTATTTCTATAAACCCTGCAATTGGTCTGGATTTACATGCTACAGAACCATTATATTTTATTCTTTCTAGTTCAGACCCAAGTTTAATTCCTTCTTGGTCTTGGATTGCTAAAGCACTATTTAAATCATGTAATCCTGAAAAAACAGCTGATCCAGTCATGGCAGGAGGAAACCGACAACCTTCTTCATTAGTCCACATAACTATTTCTATAGGGGCTTCAGTACTATAATTAAATTCATTTAGTGTTCTTACAACTTCTAGTGCACTTAAAACGCCTAGAGCACCATCAAATCTACCGCCGGTAGGTTGTGTGTCTAAATGACTGCCACTCATAATAGGGGGTAAATTATTATTTTTTCCTTCTCTTCGAGCAAATATATTACCCATTTGGTCTATAGTGATTGATAAGTTTTCCTCTTTGCACCATTTAATAAATAAATCTCTCGATGCTTTATCTAAATCTGTAAGTGCTTGTCTATTTACTCCACCTTTATCTGTAGCACCAATTAAAGCCATTTCATTAAGACTATTCCATAATCTATCCTCATTAATTTTGATATTTGTATGCATATAGAACCCATCATGTTTTATTATTCAATAAATTAAGTCACTTTATTATAGCATAAAATATGACATTTATTAATTTTTTGAATATATATATCACAATTGTATTTATAGAAATAATAAGAGTATAAAATTGAGAGGAAAAAAAATGGATGTTAGTTTAGCATTTCAACTATCGCCTACTATTTGTAATATAATAGATAGTAATGACAAATTTCCTGTAAGGAGGATTCTTTGTGTAGGAGCTAACTATGTTGCGCATGCAATAGAAATGGGACGAGACCCTTCTAGAGAACCTCCGTTTTTCTTTGCTAAACCAACTGATGCTATTGTAAATGCTGATAGAGTGTTAGATGCAATTATTCCTTATCCACCACAAACAAGTAATTTTCATTATGAAATGGAGATGGTAGTAGCTATAGGTAAAAATGCTCAAAATATAGAAGTTGAAGAAGCTCCTAATGTCATTTGGGGATATGGAGCAGGTATAGATTTAACAAGGAGAGATTTACAAAAAGCTGCTAAGGATAAAGGTAGACCATGGGAATTAGGAAAAGGATTTGATAATTCAGCAATAATTAGTTCATTATGCCCAGTTTCTAAAATAGGCCATCCTGAAGATTCTAGAATTTGGTTAACAGTAAATGATACAATTAAGCAAGATTCAAATATAGATAAATTAATATGGTCAGTTCCAGAAATGATTTCAATTTTATCTAAAACTATGACTTTAAAACCAGGAGATATAATTTATACTGGAACGCCAGAGGGAGTTGGCCCAATTAGTAAAGGTGATAAAATTTGTGGTGGCGTTGATGGCATAGGCGAAATAAGTATAACTATTTCATAATTGGAGTGAGAATTGAAAGATAACCCAGTACTTTATAATTATTTTAGAAGTTCCACCTCTGTAAGAGTTAGAATTGCATTAAATTTAAAAAATATTAATTATGAATATATTGCATTGCATTTAAGAAAAAAAGAGCATCAATCAGATGAATATTTAAAAATAAATCCCTATGGTTTGCTGCCAACCTTAAAATTTCCTTCAGGAATTACTTTAAATCAATCTCTAGCCATTTTAGAATATTTAGATGAAGTTTATCCTACTCCATCTATTTTGCCTTTAAATCCTATAGATCGAGCAAAAGTAAGGTCTATGGCCTATGCAATAGCATTAGAAATTCATCCATTAAATAATCTTCATGTCTTAAACCATTTAAAAGATGATTTTATGGCAGATGAAGTAAAAATAAAATCTTGGTTTTCAAAATGGGTTCATAAAGCATTCTCACCATTTGAAAAAATTTTAGAAAATGATAAAAAAGGAGGATATTATTGTTTTGGTGACACACCGACTCTGGCAGATATTTGCCTTTTTTCACAGGTAGTAAATAATGTAAGGTTTGATGTTGATTTATCTAAATACCCAAATATAAATAGTATCTATGAGCGCTGTTTAACTAATGACGCCTTTATAAAAGCTTTACCAAAGAATCAACCAGATGCAGAATAATCAATTTATATATTATTTAAGGTGTTTTTGAAATAAGTCATGTATTCTCGACCAATGGGTTTCAGCACTTTTTTTATTATAGGTATGTCTATCAGGAAATGCAAAACCATGCTCAGTTCCTTCATAAATTTCCATTCTAAAATTTAGAGTATTTTTTTCAAAATGTTTCTCAATATTCTTTAATGCTTCATCATCTACCCAACTATCTTTTTCTGCAAAAGCTAAGTATAAATTAGCTGTTATTTTTTCTGCCCCTAAGTGAGGAGAATCTTCTTTATCTGTCATTATTTTTACACCATAAAATGATGCAGCAGCTGAGAATTTATTACTATATATAGATGCAATAGAGACTATGTATTGACCGCTCATACAGTATCCAACTGCTCCATAACCTTCATGCATTATACCTTTTTTATTATCTAAGAATTCTAAAATATATTTAGTGTCTGATACGACTAATTCGTTAGTTGTGTCATCCATAGTTTTTATCATAGCAGTAAAATGACTTTTATCTTCTCTAATTTTAGCAAATGTAAACGGATAGTTGCCTTCTTTTCCAACTCTATAGAATAGATTTGGTAATAATACATAATATCCCATGCTTGCTAATCTTCTGGCCATATCTCTTAGTTCTTCTCTTATAGCAGGAGCGTCCATATATATAATAATTGCGGGGAAAGGACCTCCTTCATCTGGCATAACCTCAAATGTATCTATTAATCCATCTCTAGTTTTAATATTAATAAAGTTTTCAATCATTATATTTTCCTCAATGTAAGTTGCTTAATCTATATATGGCCTGATATTTTTTTAGGTTGATATGACTTTTCTAAAGATAAAATTTGCTTTTCAGAAAGTTTTAACGATAGACTATTTAACAGAGTTTTTAATTGCTCAAGTTTTCCGGGTCCAACTATTGGCGCTGTAATTCCTTTTTTTTGAAGTAACCATGCCAATGCTACTTCAACGGGCTGTCTATTTTCTTGATTGGCTATTTTTTTAATAGAATCAAGAACTTTAAAATCTGCTTTACTATAGTAATAGTCATCTGCTAATACGTCATTTTTGGCTCTATCAGTTTTTCCTCCTCCATTTTTACTCCTGTTACCGGCTAAGAATCCTCTTGCAAGAGGGCTCCATGGAGTAATTGCTAAATTATCATTTATGCAAAGTGGAATCATTTCTCTTTCTTCTTCTCTATAAATTAAATTTAAATGATTTTGCATGGAAATAAATTTTGTCCATCCGTTTTTTTCTGCAGTTTCTTGAGCCTTAACAAGTTGCCAAGCAAACATACTAGAAGCACCAATATATCTAGCTTTTCCTGATTTAACTACATCATGTAAGGCTTCCATAGTCTCTTCTATAGGAGTTTCATAATCCCATCTATGTATAATATATAAGTCAACATAATCCATTTTAAGTCTCGATAAAGATGCATCTATTGCATTAAATATATATTTTCTTGATAGACCTTTTTGATTAGGGCCTTTTCCCATAGGGTTGTAAACTTTAGTCGCTAATACTACTTCATCTCTATTTGACATTTCTTTAAGAAGTTCTCCAGTGACTTCTTCACAAGAACCATTTGAATAAACATCAGCTGTATCAAAAAAATTTATTCCTGACTCTAAAGCATGTCTGAAGACTGGGGCAGCCTCTTTTTTGCCCAAAGCATAATTTCTCCAACCTTTTTTCATTGCAAACATCATTGTACCAAAACAAATTTTAGATACTTTCATTCCTGACGAACCAAAACGAACATATTCCATAAATTTTTCCTATATCATTGTAAGAGTGATATTCTACTTTTATTTTATTGTTTGCGTCAATTTCATTTAATAAATAAGATTATATTTATTATATTTTTAAATGATGTATTTATTATTTGATAAATACTCTTTTTTTTGAGGTAAATTTAAAAGGAAGTATTATGGTATTATTAAGAGTTTTTCTTATATTTTTTTTATTGAGTAATTTTTCAAATGCAAATGATTTATTGTCTTATGAAAAACAAAGCAAAATTTCCATCAAAGAATTAGCGGTTAATTTAAAAAAATCATTAAAAGGAGTTCTGAAAGAATCAGGTCCAATTGCTGCAGTAGAATATTGTAATATTGCTGCTTTGGACATTACTAGTGATGTTTCAAATAAAAATAATATTTTTATAAAAAGGACTAGTTTAAAATTAAGAAATAAAAATAATATGCCAGATAGATGGGAAATAGATGTACTTAATAATTTTGAAAAAAGAAAAAAAAATGGAGAAAATGTAATGTCTCTTAGTTATCAAGCTGTTTATAAAGATAATAATAAATCTTTTTATAGATATATGAAAGCTATACCTACAGGTAAAGTTTGTCTAACTTGCCATGGTTCCAATATAGACCCAAAACTTGCTTCTAAACTATCAGAGTTATATCCGGATGATAATGCGTATAATTATAAATTAGGTGATATAAGAGGAGCTTTTTCTGTTAAAATACCTTTGCCAAATTAAAGTAATATAGAATGATACCAATTTATGATGATAATCCAGCATTAGGAAAACCTTTGCTCGTGGTTGCAATAATATTGGCTTGTATCGTTATTTGGTTTTGGCAATCTGGGCTAGGTTATCAAGCAAATAATCAAATAATTCTGGGTTATGGATTAACACCTGCTGCATTTCTTGGAAATATGGAGCAAGCTGGTCCTTTAATTCCAATTTTCACTTTATTTACATCTATGTTTATGCATGGTGGTTTTATGCATTTAGCAGGCAATATGCTTTATCTTTGGATATTTGGAGATAACATAGAAGGGGCATTAGGTCATATACGTTTTATTGTATTTTATTTTATATGTGGTGTAGTTGCGGCATTTGCTCAAATATTTTCAGCTCCTGAAAGCACTATTCCTATGATTGGTGCGAGTGGTGCAGTTTCGGGAGTTCTTGGTGCATATTTGATTTTTTACCCACGGGCAAGAATTAGAACTTTTGTTTTTTTAGGAATATTTATTACTTTTTTAAGGCTTCCCGCTATTTTACTGTTAGGTGTTTGGATTTTAGGACAAATTATTAGTGCCAGTATTTCTAATCCTGGTTCCCCAGGAGTAGCTTGGTTTGCTCATCTAGGAGGTTTTTTTGCTGGAATGATATTTGGTCCTTTATTAAAAAAGCCAAATATCAGTATTTTTCAAAAACCAAGGACTAAAGTTAAAGAAAAGCCTATTAGAATTCGTTTTCGTAGATAATAATTTTTTTATTCATTAAATTCTTGTTTATCAGGGATTCTAGTAAAGGCTATTCGTGTTCCAGAAAAAGATTTTATTTTATTGGGTAATCCTCCTATAGTTACACTATCTCTACCAAAACGGGTATTAATATTATCCATAGTTTTTGATAATTTTTCAAAACGATTTGTATCTAAAGTAATTTTTTTATTAAAATTCTGGAATAACTCAGGTTGTAAATCAGATTTTTTTTTAAGATTATACAATGTTATGCTTATTTTTTTAATTTGTTTGAAATTTCTCTTTTTAATTAATTGTGCCCATATTTTTGTTGCTTCTTCTTGTAATTTTTTATTATCATAGGCTCTATAAAATCTACTTTTTCCTTCTAGCCTTAAATTATTTTCTGTTCTTATACTAAGAGATAAACGACTACAGTAGTAGTCCGTTCTCCTTAACCGGCTGGCTGCTTTTAATAATAGGCGTAACATAACTTTTTCTGCTAATTCTACTAGCCTCCATTTGGGTTCTAATACATGACTATGTCCTATAGTTTTTCTTTCTGTTTTAACATCTGCAATTTCTTTTCCTCGTAACATATACCAAAATTTTTCTCCCTGAACATTGCCCCAAATTTTTCTCATATGTTTTGGAGATATATTATATAGTTCTTGGATAGATAAAATTCCTGATTTATTTAAGCGGCATTCCATTGCTCTACCAATTCCAGTAAGATCAGAAAGTTTAAAATGTTTAATGCGATCTGGAATATCTTTACTGTAAAGTACTTGTAAACCATCGGGTTTTTCTAAATTACTAGCAGTTTTTGCAAGAAATCTATTGGGTGCAATACCTATAGAGCAACGTATATATTGGCCTATATTCTCTTGTATACCAATTTTAATATTTTTTGCAATTTTGCGCGCTTGAGCCTCATTTTTTTGGCTTCCTATTAGTTTGCATGCAACTTCATCTATAGAGGAGATTATTTCGATTGGAATATATTTATCTATTTCTTCTAATATTTTATGATGGTACCTAACATAGTTTTCATGATTTGCTTGTACACATATTATTTCAGGACATAATTTTTTTGCTTCATAAATCATCGTTCCTGTTTTAACACCATAGGCTTTTGCTTCATAGCTTGCAGCTATCGCGCATGTTGCGTCAGTCATTGTAGGAACTATTGCTACTGGTTTATTCTGTAATTTTGGTTGTAGTTGTTGTTCAACACTTGCAAAATAGCTGTTTAGGTCCAGGTAAAGCCAATTCAATATCATTTTATTATTTAAAATTTTGTTCATGTTTTGTTCTAATTAATCACAGTCATGAAGTCAATATTATTATAAGATTTTAATGAGATAATTTAAAAATATTAACAGCAGCAGTGGGAAGATGTTTTGAAGAATGAATAGCTTCATTTAAATCATTTAAATTTGGCTTTTCTCCATAATTAATATTAAGAGAATGAGATAAGATGCCACTTGTTATTAGTATAGTATTAATGCCAATAGAATTTCCGCCTAGAATATCAGTTTCTAAACCGTCTCCAATGACTGAAACATTTTTTAAATTTATATTTGGTGATAGTAGTTTTAAATGTTTTAAGGCTTCAGAAAACACATTTTTGTATGGTTTTCCAAATTGTATAACGTCTCCACCTAAATTTTGATATACTTCTGCAATTGCTCCGGCACAAAAAATTTTTTTTCCCGTCTGTCTAACTACAATTTTATCTGGGTTTGCACATATCATAGGTAATTTATTATTTAAGCATTCTTTTAATTCAGTGGTATACAATTCTAGGTTATCGTTAAAATCACGTGGGCCAGTTATAAGTATAAAATCTGAATTTTTAGGAGATAAACTTTCCTCAAACTTAGTACTATCAAGAAGATCATTATCTTCTTTTAATCCAATAAAATAATATTTAACTCCGGGAACTAAATTAGTATTTGTAATAAGTTCACTCTTACATACATCACCAGAAGATATGATTTTATCATATAAATTAGGTTTAATACCAATATTTGCTAATTTTTTTGCAACTATTTCAGATTTTCTAGGAGCGTTAGATAAAAGAATTATAGGAATATTTTTTTTTCTAATTTCTAATAAAGTTTCTAAGACTTCTGGATAAACTGTAATACCATCCCACAATACTCCCCATATATCTAAAATAAGTCCTTCACAACTATCTATCATGAAATTTAAATCATTATAAAAAGGTATTTTAGTTTTATTACTATTCATTTATGTAATGACCGTTTGCAATTTCATAAGCTTTACTACCAATTATATTAGTTATATGATTTAAATCACTTTTTTTATTTAACTCTTGAATAATTTTATTAATCAAATATGGGCCATTAAATACTAAACCTGTATATAATTGTAAAATAGTAGCCCCAGCGAGCATTTTAAAATAAGCATCATCAGCATTAGTTACTCCACCAATACCAATAAATTTAATATTATTTTGAGCATGTAAATAAGCTTTTGCGAGCATTATTGTTGATTGAAGAGTAAGAGGTTTTCCAGAAAGTCCTCCATTTTCATTCTTATTTCCTGATTTAAGTTCATAAGATCTACTGATTGTTGTATTGGAAATACAAAGGGCATCAATATTATGTTTTAAAGCTGTATCAATAATATTTTTAAGCTCGCTATCATTCAAGTCTGGAGAAATTTTTAACCATACCTGCAATGCATGGCCTCTTTTATTTTCTATTTTTTTTCTCTCTTCATTAACATTACTTAGCAAGTTCGTAAGTAGGTCACTTGTTTGAATACTTCTTAGTCCTGGAGTATTAGGGGAAGATATATTAATAGTAATCCAATCTGCATATCTTCCTAAATTTCTGGTTAACATTGAGTAATCACTAATTTGATTTATAGTATCTTTATTACACCCTATATTTATGCCTAACGGAATATTTGAATGATATTTTTCAAGACGTTTAGTTAAATATTTTTCACCTTTACTCGGAAAGCCCAAACTATTTATTATAGCATTATCCTTATTAAGTCTAAATACTCTAGGTTTTTTATTTCCTATTTGAAATTTGGGAGTCACAGTTCCAATTTCGGTATGTGATAAACCTAATTTATCTATTTGATGAAAGACTTCGCCATCTTTATCAAAGCCAGCTGCAAGTCCTATAGGATGTTTAAAATCAATATTTCCTAGTTTTATATTAAGGTTTTTATAGGAATCTATAGAGTTATTTAAAAAAAGACCTGTTTTAATTAATTTAAGAGTAATATTATGTGCTAATTCAGGAGGTAATTTATGTAAAAAACATTTTAATAAAAGGTTATTTAAATATTTCATTTTATGCCTTCTATTGAGAGATTTAATCAATTATATAATTATTTATTTTATATAACTATAAATATTTTTAAATAAATACTTATATGCTTGCAATAATAGCGCAAAATGCATATATTTCTTCGCTTTCCAAATAAATAAGTTAGAATATAATTATAAGGATAGCAGATGATAAAACAAAAAAAGAGTTTTGATAAAGTAGGAGTTATAATGGGTAGCCAATCTGATTGGGATACCATGAAAAATGCTGTGAAAATATTAGAAAAATTATCTGTTCCTTATGATGTCAATATAGTTTCTGCTCATAGAACTCCCGATAGACTCTATGATTATGCTAAGTCTGCAAAAAATAAAGGTTTTAAAGTTATTATAGCTGGAGCTGGAGGAGCTGCTCATTTACCTGGCATGATTGCGTCTTTAACACATATTCCTGTGTTAGGAGTACCAATTTTGAGCAAAGCATTAAGCGGAATGGATAGCTTATTATCTATTGCTCAAATGCCCTCTGGCATACCTGTAGGAACTTTAGCTATTGGTGAAGCTGGAGCTTGTAATGCAGGTATAATGGCAGCCCAGATATTAGCTTTAAATAATAAACCTTTAGAAAGAAAAGTAAAAAATTATAGATTAAAGCAAACTAAATCTGTACTAGAAAAACCGGAAACTAGTATTGAAAAATAAAACTCTAGGTATAATTGGTGGAGGCCAATTAGGAAGAATGACTGCTCTTGCAGCAGCTAAATTTGGAATAGAGTGTCATGTTTTTGATCCAGATTCTAATGCACCAGCATTTCAGGTTTGTTCTAAATCATTTATTAAGAAATATGAAGATATGGCAGCAATAAAAGAGTTTGCTTCAGGAGTTGATGCTATTTTATATGAATTTGAAAATATACCATTAAAGAGTGCTCAGTATATTGAAAAATTTTGTCTATTAAGACCTTCTTCTTTTATTCTATCAGTTTCACAAGATAGATTAGTAGAAAAAAATTTTTTATTAAATAAGGCAAAAGTAAAAACCGCAAAATTTTATGAATGCAGTACATATGAAGATTTAGAAAATTCATATCATTCTATTAATGGAATTTCGGTCTTAAAGACACGCCGTTTTGGATATGATGGTAAAGGCCAAATAAAGTTAAATAATGATGTGGATTTAGGTGAAGTATGGAAAGTTATAGGAAGTAATGAATTAATACTTGAAGAATTTATTCCATTTAAAAGAGAGTTAAGTATTATTGTTGCCAGGGACTATAATGGTAAAATAGAATCATATGATGTTGTTGAGAATAAACATAAAAATCATATTCTAGACCAAACAATTGCACCTGCCCCAAATATATCTAAAGATATAACTAATTTAGCAAAAACAATAGCAGTCAAAATTGCAACTGAGTTAAATTTAATAGGCTTACTAGCTATTGAGTTATTTGAACTTGATGATGGAGAGCTATTAGTTAATGAAATTGCACCGCGTCCACATAATTCAGGACATTGGACTATGGACGGATGTGTGACAGACCAATTTGAACAAGCAGTAAGAGCAACTTTAGGGATTGAGTTAGGAAGTACAGATAGGTTATTTAATATTACTATGCAAAATTTAATTGGAGATGATATTTTTCTAGTAAAAAAATATATGAACGATCCTAAAGTAAGAGTTTATAATTATGGAAAAAAAGAAGTTAGAGCAGGAAGAAAAATGGGCCATATAAATCATATTAGATCATAAAAATAAATATTATACTTTAACGGATTTTAATTCTTTTATAATTGTAATTAATTTATTAAAGATATTAAAATTAGATATTTTAGATTTAATAGATGCCGATTTCTGTCCAAATTTTAGAACTTCGTCAATTCTTCTATTTAAAAATAATTTAGTTTCTGTAATATTTTTTTTTGAATCATTAAACCAACAAAGTAATGTTGAAAGATATACCCAAGATAATAAAAGTCTTTTGGTATAATGATTATAATCTGTAGAAGTATCTCCAGCTGATTTCCAAATTAAATCTGCTGTATTCCATAAGTTTTTAATAGATCTTATTGGATTAGACGATTCACTGACAAATATATGTTTAATTGAATCTTTATTTTTTTGAAATATTTCTAGTCTTATAATAACTCCATTATAAATTTTATCACGAATTCTTAAATTTTTATTTTTAAGCTGGTTTATTTTTTTTAACATTTCTATATCAGTTTCATTAAAAAAATATTCCTTTAGCTCATATATTCCTTCAGGAAATAATCTTCCTAAATTTCCTTCTGGTACATTACAATTTTCTGCTGCCTTAACAAGCATATTTTTATTAAACCCATAGGTGTTAATATCAATAAGTGCTTGCTTTAAGATTTTTTTTCTTTGCCTTTCATATTTTAATTTTTCTTTATTCATTTTTGTTAACCCAATGTTTTGCTTCGCTTATAAATTGTAATGAAGATAAATCTTTCATTCTATGAGGATAGAGTATACCAAACAAGTGATCACATTCATGTTGGACTACTCTAGCATTAAAACCTTCAGCAATAGTTTCTATTTTATTTCCTTTAAGGTCTAATCCTGAATATTTAATTTTGTTGGGACGAACTACTTGTCCCCTCAATCCAGGAACAGAGAGACATCCTTCCCAATCGATGCTAGTTTCTTTAGTTAAAATATCTATTTTAGGATTAACTAATGTTATTAAATTAGCTTCTTTCCCATCATCAGATAAGGTTTCAAAAATTACTACTTGAAGGGAAACATGAACTTGAGGTGCTGCTAACCCAACACCATTTCCCAGATCATTAAGTGTTTCTAACATATCATCCACTAATACTTTTATTTTGGGATCTGTTGGGTCATTCACTTTTTTTGCTTTTTGTAAAAGTATTGGGTGTCCCATCTTAGCGATTTTTAAAATAGCCATAATATTGTACCAACTTAATATTTTTTATTAAAAAAATTTCTTATTACTTCACTTATACTTATTCTTATGTTAATACCACACCTTATATTGATAATAATATACATTATTATCGAAATTAATGTAAGGTGAGGAGCAAGAAGTGCAAGTAATAGTTAGAGATAATAACGTAGACCAAGCTTTAAAAGTGCTTAAGAAAAAAATGCAAAGAGAAGGTATGTATCGCGAAATGAAAAAAGGAAGATCGTTTGAGAAACCTTCAGAAAAGAAAGCTAGAGAAAAAGCAGAAGCTGTAAGAAGATGGAGAAAATTACAAAGAAAGAAAGAGATGACTGAAGAATAAAGCTGTTTCTTAATTTACTAGATTTTTGATTCTTTTTTTATTATATAAATTTTCCAAATTTTCACATATAAATTTAAACCTTCTATCCCATAATTGACTACTCCATGCTGAGGAATGTGGAGAGAAAGTTATATTATCTAATTTATGCAGAGGGTATTTTGAAGGATATAACTTTTTTGCAACACTATCTTTTGGATAATTATACCATACATCAATAATTGCAGCTCTAATGATTTTATTTTTTAAAACTTTATATAAATCAGCTTCATTAATTATAGGGCCTCTAGCAATATTTATAATTACTGAATTTTTATTCATGTTTTTCATTAAATTAAAATTTATTAAATTTTTTGTTTCATCATTTAGTGGGCATGCAATTATGAGATAATCAAACTTATTAATCTCTTTTTTAATATTTTCTATTGAAATAAATTTAATATATTTATTTGACTTATATTTATCAATATTTCTAACTAGGGATGATATATTCATTTTAAAAGCTTTTGCTCTTTTAGCTATTTCTTTTCCTATATGCCCATAACCAATAATACCTAAATTTTTATTAAGCAGTTCTCCATGGAAGGAAGAACTTGAAAAGTATCCTTTCCAGTTTCCTTTTTTTAACTGTGCATTCATTTTATTTAAATTTATTTCAGCTTCTAGCATAGATAGAAGGCAGTATTCTGCAATTGGTACTTCATGCTCAAATGTATTGCTTACCTGGCAGCCTTTAGGAACAGATTCAAAGTGGATATTATCAAAACCGGCTGCTGGTATTTGTATTAATTTTAGTTTAGGTGCATTTATATCCTTATTTGGCCAACGAGTTGTTATAAACACATCAGCATCTAATAACTCTCTTGTAAGTTCTCCGGTTTTTTTATTAACACTAACAATATTATAATTAGATAAAACCCCTTTGGATTTAAAGTTTTTTTCTAAATATTTTTTAAAATCAATATCTAGGCCACCAGGGATCACTATTTTAAGTTTTTTTTTAGTCATTTTTTAAGCTTTTATTATATAAGTTGTTATATATATAGTAAATTTACTATTTGTAAAAGAATTGTTAGGAGGTGCTAAATGATAGTTGAGCAAATATGGACAGGTAATGCTTATAGAAATTATAATTATCTTATTGCTTGTCCTCATACTGGAGAAGCTATTGCCATAGACCCATTAGAATCTCAGATGTGTTTTGATAAAGCAAAAGAAAAAGGCTGGGATATCACTAAAATACTTAATACGCATGAACATGGTGATCATACTGGTGGTAATTTAAATCTAATCAATCTTACTGGTGCAGAAGTGATGGCACATGAAGGTGCATCTAAAAATATTCCTGGAATGACATCAGGATTATCAGAGGGAGATATAGTGAAAATTGGAAAAGAGGTAGAACTAGAAGTTTTAGACACTCCTGGTCATACCATGACTCATATATGTCTTTTATCTAAGACCGATAAACCAGCTTTATTTTCTGGAGATACTTTATTTAATGCTGGAGCAGGTAATTGCCATAATGGTGGTCACCCAGAAGAACTTTATGAAACATTTTATAGACAATTTAGAAATTTACCGGATACAACTTTAATATATCCTGGACATGATTATTTAAAAAATAATTTAGAATTTACTTTAGATAGAGAGCCTAATAATGAAAATGCTCAAAAATTACTAAATTCTATAAAAAACTCAGAAGCTGGCAGTGTAATAACTAACTTAAAAATGGAAAATAATATTAATACTTTTTTTAGGCTTTCCAATAGCACTATAATTGATAGACTAAGAGAAAATTTTCCAGAATTATCTAGTAATCCATCACAAAAAGAAGTCTTTTTATTACTTAGACAGTTGAGAAACAAATGGTAGCATATGTTTTAATAAATTAAATGGAATAAAAATGGAAAGATCATTTAAAAAAGAAATTGAAGCATTAAAACTTGGCGAAGGTGATATATTTGAAGGTGAAGGAATATTAGCCGTAACAAAAGCGTTATTACAGTCAGGTGTTTCATATGTTGGAGGGTATCAAGGCTCACCAGTTTCAAATTTATTAGATGTAATGGTTCAGGCAAAAGATTATATGAACGAGTTAGGGGTTCATGTTGAGGCCTGTGCTAATGAATCTTCCGCTGCTGCTATGCTTGGTGCTTCTATAAATTATCCAGTAAGAGGAGCAGTTACTTGGAAATCAATTGTTGGAACTAATGTTGCTTCTGATGCTTTATCGCATTTAGCTTCAGTTGGGGTTCTTGGAGGTTCACTAATTATTATTGGAGAAGACTATGGCGAAGGTTCGAGTATAATTCAAGAGAGGACTCATGGAGTAGCTTTAAAATCAACTATATGGCTTATGGATCCTCGACCAAATTTAGAGGTAATTGTAAGAACAGTTCATAAAGCGTTTGAGCTTTCTGAGTATTCTCATACTCCTATTATGATGCAATTAAGAATTAGAACTTGTCACTTGCAAGGTAAGTTTATTACAAAAAATAATATTAAACCTAAAATTTCTAGTACTAATAAAGTTAGAGAAGTGGCTCCCCATAATTATGATTTAATTGCACATCCGCCTAGTACATATGCACAAGAGAAACTAAAATATGGACAAAGAGCAAAACTGGCTAAGACGTTTATATCGAATAATTCTTTAAATGAATTTTTTGAAGGAGAAATAAAAGAAGTAGGGCTTATTGTGCAGGGAGGACTCTATAATAATTTAATATCTGCGTTAAAAGAACTTAATATATCAGATAGTTTAGGAAATTCAAAAATATCAATTTATGTTCTGAATATCGTTCATCCTCTTATTCCTGAGGAAGTTATAACTTATGCTAGAAAATTTAAAGCTGTTCTAATTATTGAAGAAGGACAACCGCAATATATAGAACAGGAATTAGGATTATTATTTCACAAGGAAAAAATAGAAGTTAGCCTAATAGGAAAAGATGTATTACCTATGGCAGGGGAATATACATCTGAAGTAATCCATAAAGGTGTATTTAATTTTATTAAACAGTATATTCCTAATTTTTCTAGTTTTTCTAATTTAGATTATAATATCGAGGTAGATCAGCTTAGAGAAAAAGCATCTTCATCATTAGGTGAAATTGTTCCGCCTAGGCCTCCAGGTTTTTGTACTGGCTGTCCTGAAAGACCATTTTTTGCTGCTTTAAAAATGATTGAAAAGGATACTGGAAAAATTCATGTTTCTACAGATATAGGTTGTCATTCTTTTGCTACCTTTCCACCTTTTTCTTTTGGGCAGTCTATTTTGGGTTATGGAATGAGTTTGGCTGCAAGTGCAGGTGTGCAGAGCTTTTCTTCAAAAAGGCCAATTGCAATAATGGGTGACGGAGGATTTTGGCATAATGGTTTATTAAGTGGTGTAGCATCAAGATTATTAAATAATTCTGATGGTATTTTAGTAATACTCCAAAATGGCTATACTTCAGCAACTGGAACTCAAGACCTTATATCAACTCCTGAGTCAGAGAGTAGGAAACTTGCTGCGTCTTCTAGTTCTACTAGTTCAGATAAAACAATAGAAAAGGCATTAGAGGGCTTAGGTGTGAAATGGTTAAAAACAGTCCATACTTATGAAGTGGGTTCTGTTAAAAAAGTTTTAAATGAGGCATTAGAAAGTTCTTTTAAAGGTTTAAAAGTAATTATAGCAGAGGGAGAATGTCAATTAGAGAGACAAAGAAGACTTAAGCCTATAAATAATAATGCTATAAAAATGAAAAAAAGATTTGTAAGAATCCGATATGGTGTTGATGAAGAAACATGTACTGGAGACCATTCTTGTATAAGACTTTCAGGTTGTCCAACCCTTACTGTTAAACCTTCTAGTGATCCGCTAAAATTAGATCCGGTAGCTCATGTCACTGATGGGTGCGTAGGATGTGGTTTATGTGGAGAAAATGCTATAGAGGCAACTTTATGCCCTTCGTTTTATAAAGCTAAAATAATAAATAACCCTAATTTAAAAGAAAGATCAGTAGCTTGGGTTAGAAATAAAGTTATTGGTCTATTATCTTGAGTGATTATAAAACTATATCAATATTAATTACTGCTTTAGGAGGAGAAGGCGGAGGCACATTAATGAATTGGATAATAGACTCTGCTAGAAGTCAAAAACTTTTTGTACAAGGAACATCTGTGCCAGGTGTTGCACAAAGAACAGGAAGTACAAGTTATTACATAGAAATATGTGATAGAAATTTTCATAATGAGAAAGAACCTATTTTATCATTATATCCTAAACCAGGGCGTATAGATATTGTAATTGCTAGTGAATTACTTGAAGCTGCAAGAGTGTTGGAAAGAGGATACATAAACCCAGATAGAACAACATTAATTACTTCTTCAAGTAGAACATATACAAATTTAGAAAAATCTCATTTATCAGATGGAAGGTTTAATTACGAAAAAATAATAAATGCGTGTAAAAAAATGTCCAAAAATTTTATATGTTTAGATTTAAATAGTATAGCAATAGAACATTCAACAATAGTATCTGCAACTATGTTTGGAGCTTTAGCTGGTGCCGGAGTATTACCATGGAAAAAAGATATTTATGAAGATATTTTTCAAGATAATATATTTGGAAAAAACAGTTTGTCAGGTTTTAATTTTGCTTATCAGCAAGTTCAATCTATTTCTGATAATACTCTAATAAGTAAGACAAATATAAACTTAAATAATGATAGAAAAATAAACAATATAAATGAGTCATTATCCGATGAATTTTTGAGTATTATTAATTTAGGAAAAGAAAGATGTACTGATTATCAAAATAATAAATATTCAGAATTATTTATGAAAAGAGTTAATAAACTTATGTCAGTAATAGATAAAAATGACCCTAAAGTAATATCTATAGCGGAAAATATAGTTAGGCGTCTTGCTTTATGGATGACATATGAAGATATACCCAGAGTTGCTCAATTAAAAATTAAACCAGATAGATTTATAAAAATAAAAAATGAAATTAATCTGAAAAAAAATCAAATACTTTTTGTTCAAGATATTTTTAAACCTGGTTTAAATGAAATAGGAGCCATGCTGCCAAATAAGATAGGAAGATGGTTTATTAGAAATAAAAAAATATCTACTGTTTTACCTTTTGTAGGTAAAGGAATGAAAATAAACTCTTCTAAAATATCAGGCTTTCTCATATTAAAAATTTTATCATCATTTCGCCTTATTAGACCTATTTCTCTTCGATATAAAGAAGAGCAAAATAATATAGATAAGTGGATTGATAATATAATTATATCTTTAAGTCATTCTATATCTTTTTCAGAGGGATTAGCAGATATGCCACAAATACTAAAAGGATATGGAGATACATGGGATAGGGGCATAAAAAAATATAATAAAATAAATGAAGCTTTAATAAAAAATAAATTACATAGTATAGATGAAAAAGATGGGGCTATATTAAAAGAAGCAATTTTAATATCTATGAATGATGTTGAGACCGAAAAATTGGATATTTTTCTCCAAAAAAACTTAAAATAGCTTTATATTTTAATCTAGAGCTTGAACTATTTTTTCTAACATTTTTTTTGCGTCATCAAAAAGCATCATAGTATTTTCATTATAAAAAACATCGTTATCAATGCCTGCATATCCAGGAGATAAAGATCTTTTAACAAATAACACAGTTTTAGCACGCTCTACTTCTAAAATTGGCATGCCTGCTATTGGACTAGCTGGATCTGTTTTTGCGGCAGGATTAGTTACATCATTTGCTCCTATAACAAAAGCTACATCTGTACTAGAAAAATCACTATTTATATCTTCTAATTCAAAAACTTCATCATATGGAACGTTTGCTTCAGCTAAGAGAACATTCATATGTCCTGGCATTCTTCCTGCAACCGGATGGATAGCATATTTAACGCTAACTCCTGAACTTTTTAGCTTATCTGTCATTTCTCTTACAATATGTTGAGCTTGTGCAACAGCCATTCCATAGCCTGGAACTATGACTACATTTTGTGAATTTTGCATGATAAATGCAGCATCTTCTGCACTTCCTGCTTTAGCATTTTTATTTTTATTTCCTGTTTTTTCATCTTCAATAGCTGCACCAAATCCTCCTAATATAACGCTAATAAATGATCTATTCATAGCTTTACACATTATATATGATAAAATTGCACCTGAACTACCAACTAATGCTCCTACAATAATTAATGCTGTATTTTGAAGAGTAAAACCTATTCCAGCTGCAGCCCATCCTGAATAAGAGTTCAACATAGATACTACAACAGGCATATCAGCTCCTCCAATTGGAATAATTAAAAGGATTCCTATTAGTAATGCTAAAATAGTTAAAATATGAAATAACCTAGGGTCTTCATTATTGGAAAACAGTACTATAAGGGCTACCATAATTACACCTATAAGTAGATTTAAAATATGTTGCCCTTTAAATACTAAAGGTGCACCACTTACAAGGCCTTGGAGTTTTCCAAAAGCTATTATTGATCCTGTAAAAGTAATTGCTCCTATAGCAACTCCTAAGGACATTTCTATTCTACTAGCTGTTTTTATAGAGCCTATATTACCTATTCCATACGACTCTGGAGAAAGTAAAGCTGTATATGCTACAAGTACCGCAGCAAATCCAACTAAACTATGAAATGCCGCTACAAGTTGAGGCATAGCTGTCATTTCGATTTTTAAGGCTATAGATGTTCCAATAACACCACCAATAATAATTGCAGTAATAATTAAAAAATAATTTGAGGTATCAGGCTGTAAAATGGTTGTTATAATAGCAATAGCCATACCAATAATACCAAAGTAGTTGCCCTTTCTTGCACTAGTTGGACTAGAAAGACCTTTAAGTGATAGAATAAATAATACTGAGGCTAATAAATATAATATAGCTGAAAAATTTATACTTATCATTTATCTTTACCTTTATTTTTCTTAAACATAGATAGCATTCTCCATGTAACTACAAACCCTCCAAAAATGTTTATTGATGCTATAATGATAGCTATAAAACCTAGCCATTTTGACATATTTGATATTTCGTTACTTGCTGACCCAAGAGCAATTAATGCCCCAACTATTATTATTCCCGATATTGCATTAGTAACTGACATAAGAGGAGTATGTAAAGCTGAAGTAACAGACCATACAACGAAATAACCAACAAATATAGCTAGAATAAATATAGTTAAATCTATAATAAATGGGTCTATCATATTATTTTCCTTCAAATTTATATATTAAGAACTTTGCCATCATAACTTACACAAGATTTTTTTAATATTTCATCTTCCCAATCGATTTCTATTTTTTTCTCTTTAACCATTAATTGAACAAAATTTAGTAAGTTTTTTGCATACAAATTACTAGCATCTTGAGATAATTTACTCGGGAAATCAGCATATCCAATTATTTTAACTCCATGTTTAATAACAATTTCATTTAATTTTGTTAGTTTACAATTACCTCCAGCTTCAGCTGCCAAGTCTACAATTATGGAACCTGCTTTCATATCTTGCACCATAGAATTAGTAATTAATTCTGGAGCTTCCTTTCCAGGAATTAAGGCCGTAGTTATTACTATATCTTGACTCTTGATTGTTTCATGTAATAAATCTTGTTGTTTTTTTTTATAATCATCTGACATTTCTTTAGCGTATCCAGATTCAGTTTCATTATCATCTTCTGAAACTACTTCAATAAATTTTGCTCCTAGACTTTCAACCTGTTCTTTAGCGGCACTTCTAACATCAAATGCGGAAACTATTCCTCCTAATCTTCTGGCTGTTGCTATAGCTTGTAAACCTGCAACACCAGCACCTAGAATTAAAATTTTTGCTGGGGCTATGGTGCCAGCAGCAGTCATCATCATAGGAATAGCTTTTGAAAATTCTGAAACTGAATCTATTACAGCTTTATATCCAGCTAGATTAGACTGAGAAGAAAGTGCATCCATAGATTGGGCTCTACTAATTCTTGGAATCAGTTCAACAGAAAAAGCATCAATATTATTATCTGCTAAATCTTTAATTTGCTTTGGGTTTTGTAAAGGTTTTAAAAAACCTATTACTTTAGTTCCTTTATTATAATTTTTTATATCATCAGCACCTTTTCCATCTTTATGTACTGTATTCACTTTCAATACTATATCTGCATTAGAAATTATGGTCTTTGTATCAGCTATAATATTAGCCCCTGAATTTTTATAATCTTCGTTTGAAAAAAAAGAACTTTCTCCTGCACCTTCTTCTATATCTACTGAAAATCCTAAAGATATGAGTTTTTTGACCGTTTCAGGAGAAGCGGATACCCTTTTTTCCTTTTCTTCAGTTTCTTTTACAATAGCAATTTTCATATTTCTTCCTCTAAAAGAGACAACAATATATTATTTATTTTTGAAAGACAAATTTATTTTTTACTGTGCCCAAATAGGAATTTTATTTAATTCAACCCCAAATACAGGCCCTAAAATAAGGGCAATAATAACTCCTATAATTATTAAAGATATTATATTTAGCCATATTCCTGCTTTCACCATATCAGAAATTTTAATATGACCAGAGGCATATGCAATTGTATTTGGTGGAGTTGCAACGGGCATCATAAAAGCACAACTAGCACCTAGAGTAGCAGGTATAATTAGTAGAAGAGGGTCTTGCCCAAGGCCTAGAGCAGTCGCACCAAAAATTGGAATAAATGTTGATGCAGTTGCTGTATTAGAGGTTAATTCTGTTAATATTATTATTATAGCAACACTTAAAAGTACTATTAAAATAATAGAAATACCATCAAAATTGCTACTTAACGCTCCAATCCATGCCGCCAATCCAGATGAACTTATTACGCTAGCAAGTGCTAAGCCACCTCCAATTAATATCAAGGCACCCCATGGTATTTTTTGAACTACCTCCCAATCAATTAATCTTTTTTTACTTATTTCATTGGAAGGTAATATAAACAAAACTATTGCAGCTAATATAGCAATCGAAGAATCATTTATAGCTCCTATAGGAATTATATTTTCTAATAATGAAGATATCCATTTTCTAGAAATCCATAAAAAAGCAGTAATAATAAAAACTACACCTACTAATATTTCATCTTGAGATATCTTTCCTAACTCTTTTATTTTTTCTCTTATAATATTTTCCTTTACACTAGTCTTAGAATCTAGAGGAAAGCATAAGTAAGTAAGAATTACCCAAGCAATTGGTAATAATATAATTGAAGTCGGTAAGCCTATTTTTAGCCAATCTACAAAACTTATTTCATAATTATATAATTCTGACAGCATTGCAGCCATGACTGTGTTAGGAGGGGTTCCAATTATTGTTGCTATGCCTCCTATTGTTGCAGAAAAAGCAATACTTAATACTAGTGCCTTATCAAAATTATTATTTTTAGGATTAATTTTATTTTCATTCAATACTGTAATTATAGACAATGCAATTGGTAACATCATTATTGCAGTAGCACTATTACTTATCCACATAGATAGAAATGCAGTACCAACCATAAAACCAAATATTATAGATCTTGGTCCTTTTTTAAATTTAGATATGATGTAATAGGCTATTCTTTTATGCAAACCAGTATGCTGCATCGCAAGACCAATAATAAATCCTCCCATAAAAAGAAATATGATTGGATGACTAAAGCCCTGAGCAGTTTGTTTAATAGAACTTATGTTTAAAATAGGAAACATAACTAAAGGAATTAAACCAGTAGCTGGTAAGGGTATAGCTTCCGTTAACCACCAAGTTGCCATAAGTAATGCAACTCCTAGAGTCAACCAAGCTTCAGAATTTAATGAATCAGGAGCAGGAAAAAAGCATGTTGCTAAAAAAAATATTATACCAATTAATAAACCTACATATTTTTTTTTATTTTTTTTTATATTATTCATATTTTTATTAAGTCAGCTATATTACTTATGTTATATATCTATAAATTAAATAATGAAAGTAAATATATTTTGTAAGTGGAGATAAAATTTATGAGCGATAAGTACGTGTTCGTAATGAAAGAGTTAAATAAAACTTGGCCTGGTGGCAAACAAGTTATTAAAGATGGCTGGTTATCCTTTTATCCTGGAGCAAAAATAGGAGTATTAGGTTCAAATGGAGCTGGTAAATCTACCTTATTAAAAATTATGGCAGGAATAGATAAAGAATTTTCTGGAGAAGCGTGGGCAGCAGACGGAATAAAAGTAGGGTATTTAGCTCAAGAACCTATATTGGATAATGAATTAAATGTTTTTGATAATATAATGTTAGGGGTTTCGGAAATTAAAGATGTATTGAAAGAATTTGAAGAAGTTAGTCTAAAATTTGGAGAAGTTTCAACAGATGACGAAATGAATGATCTTTTAATAAAGCAAGCAGAGCTTCAAGAAAAAATTGATTCTATAGATGGATGGGATATAGATAGACATATAGATATAGCTATGGACGCGCTACGCTGTCCCCCTGCTGAAAGCAATATATCTGATTTATCCGGTGGAGAAAAAAGAAGGGTTGCTCTTTGTCAATTACTTTTATCAAAGCCTGATATGCTTTTACTAGATGAACCAACTAACCATTTAGATGCTGAATCTGTTGCATGGTTAGAAAGAACATTAGCAGATTTTTCTGGTACCGTTGTAGCTATTACTCATGATAGATACTTTTTAGATAATGTAGCAGGTTGGATTCTAGAAATTGATAGGGGTAATTTAATACCTTTTGAAGGAAATTATTCTAATTGGTTAGAGCATAAACAAAAGAGGCTTCAGCAAGAAGCTAGGGAGGAAGTCTCTATTCAAAAAACAATTGCTAATGAACTAGAATGGGTTAGACAAAACCCTAAAGCAAGGCAATCCAAATCTCAAGCTAGAATTAATGCCTATGAATCTCTGGTAGCAGAATCGCAGGCTAGAGAAAAAGGGCCATCTCCTCAACAGATAGTAATTCCTTCAGGAGAAAGATTAGGTTCTAATGTTATTGAATTAAAGAATTTAAGTAAAGGTTTTGGTGATAAATTATTAATAGATAGTCTTTCATTTAAAATTCCACCAGGAGCAATTGTAGGGATTATTGGCCCAAATGGTGCTGGAAAAACTACTTTATTTAATATGCTATCTAAAAAAGATAATGCAGATAGTGGTGATATATCAATAGGTGAAAGCGTTAATCTTGGTTATATAGACCAGAATAGAGATTCTTTAATTGATAAAAATACTGTTTGGTCAGAAATTAGTGGAGGAGATGAACATATTGATCTTGGAAAGCAAAGTGTTCCAAGTAGAGCTTATGTATCATGGTTTAATTTTAAAGGTGGTGATCAACAAAAAGTTATAGGACAATTATCTGGAGGAGAGAGAAATAGAGTTCATCTTGCAAAGATGCTTAAATCTGGCGCCAATGTGTTGCTATTAGATGAACCAACAAATGATTTAGATGTGGATACATTAAGAGCATTAGAAGAGGCTCTTACTTCTTTTGCAGGATGTGCTTTAATAACTAGTCATGACCGCTATTTTTTGGATAGGATTGCTACACATATTTTAGCATTTGAAGGTTCTAGTCACGTTGAATGGTTCCAGGGAAATTACGAAGCTTATGAAGAAGATAGAAAAAGAAGATTAGGAGATTTATCAGACACACCTCATAGAATAAAATATAAACCAATTTCTCGGTAGTTTAATTTTGAGCATTTTTATTTTCTAAATCAAT
>Ga0209631_10000574_pt1 | contig 50079 bp, 47 predicted proteins | sample COG_08_FD_184752 | JGI IMG/M metagenome (GOLD analysis project Ga0209631, IMG submission 184752) | Pelagic Microbial community sample from North Sea - COGITO 998_met_08 (SPAdes) (version 2) | ecosystem: Environmental > Aquatic > Marine > Neritic zone/Coastal water | place: Helgoland, sampling... | reverse complement strand
TATTTTAAATTGTAAAAATTGTCCTGAAGGTAAATATAGAAATTTTGAATCAGGAACATCAATAAATGATTGTATAGATTGTTCAGTAGGTTTTTATTCCCTTGAAAAAGCTGCAATCTGTTCTCCATGTGAAGAAGGTAAATTTGGTTCTTTACCTAGTCAGTCAAAATGTGATTTTTGTAATGAAGGTAAGTATTCTCCATTAAATGCAACTATAACATGCGATTCATGTCCATCTAATTCTCAATCAAATAGTAAATTTACAAAATGTGAATGTATAGCAGGAACTTATCAGGTAAGTATAGATCCATTGGTATGTGTGGAGTGTCCTGTAAATTTTAAATGTGAAAAAGGATCTACTATTGAAACGTTAATTGTAAATCAGAAATATTGGCGAGCAAATAAATATACTTTACATCTAGAAGAATGTAAAAAAGGTTATAACTGTGTAGGTGGAAAAGTTAATAATAGTTCTAATGATTTATGTAATGTAGGTCATACAGGACCAATATGTGATGTATGTAAAAAAGACTGGGCTAAGAGTGATGGTAAGTGTTATAAATGTCTTACTTCAACTGGTGTAAAAGCTAGAAGTTATTTTTTAACTGCATTGATACCAATAATAATTAGTTTTGTAACTTTTTTCATGATAAAAACTGCTAATCCTAGTTCTAGTCAGGCACAAAAAGAACCTTTATCAGGTGTGATTAAAATATTTATGAATTATGCTCAAATATTCACATTAGCCAGTTCATTTGAAATAAATTGGCCAGAAATTATACTGGTATTATTTGATAGAACCAAAGATTTTTCATCACCTAAAATTAGTTTTTATTCATCTGATTGCACAATTGGATGGAATTACTATAATAAATTACTTGCATATATAATATTACCAATTATCTATGTTATAGTGGTTATTGCTATTTTAAGCATTTATACTTTTTATTTTTATATTAAAAAAAGAAATTCAAAAATAAAGGAAAACAGTTGGGGAAAACATAATAATAGAAAAACTTTTTTAAAATTTAATCCAGAACCAATGATTTTTTACAAATCATGGTTATGCACATCTACTTTAATTGGTCTATTTTTAGCATGGCCCACAATAATAAAGCAATCATTGTCTATAATTCCATGTAAAAAATTTGGTGAGAAATACTATTTATTAGAAGATTTATCAGTTGAATGTTACACTCCAATTCATACTAGTTATTCAATTTTATGTTATACTTCTCTAATAATATATGGAATATTAGTTCCATTTATTGCTTTTTATTTAATAAAACAAAAAAGATTTTCACTTTATGATTTTGATTCTAAATATGAAATGCCTGCTCCATTGTCATTTTTATTTTTAGGTTACAGAGAAGAAACATGGTATTATGAATTTATTGTAATGGCTAAAAAATATTCTCTCATTTTAATAACTGTATTTTTGAAAGAATACAGTAGATATCAAATGATATGTGCTAGTTTGTTTGTTCAGGCAGCATTTTTTATTCATGTATTTTTAAGACCATATGATTCAATTAGTAATTATGGTATATTGTGTAATAAATTAGAAAGTATCAGTTTATTAGCATTAGTAGTTACCTTAAATTCTGGTTTATTTTTTGGAACAATAAATGATCAATTTAAGTTAGGTTATTTTGAAATTGTGTTAATTGCTCTATTATTAATTATGAATGCTCTGGTTATGATTTACTTTTTATATTATCTAATTAAGTTATCACTAAAAGAAAGTGTTGGATTTTTGAAAAAAATGTATAAATATGTGGAAGATAAAAATTTATTTGTAATGAAATATATATCCAAGGAAAAAAAAGAGTCACTCAATATTTGGAGTCATAAAAAAGAAATAGATACTCATGGAATAAATTTAAAATCACAAGATGAAATAGATCTCTTTAATCATTTTTTCAATGATAAAAAAATGTTTTCTCATGAATTAAAAAATCTGCTAAAAGATAATGAATTAGTTAAATTAGGTTTTGTTTTAAATAAATTGAGATCTAAAATAGAAATAATTGAAAAACAAAGATGCTGGTTGTCAATTTTAAACAATAGATTGTATAAGCAGTTGAGAAATGAATTAATTCAAAATAAAGATAAAATTAGTGAAAATAATGCAGAGAAATTAAATTCAATTTTAGATAATTATATTGAAAATGGATTAAAATACAGCGACACTATTGATAATATTTCTAAAAAAGCTCTTAGAAGCATTAGAAAGAGTAAAGTAATTGAAATGGTAATGATTAATGATAAAGATTTGGAATATAAATCATCATCTACAGATGAATCAATAGACTCTGATCAGGATCAATTTGAAACCAGTAGAAGTATTAACTCATTAAAAGAAGAAATAATAATTGAATAAATTAAATAATTTAATAATTTTAGAAAGTCATATTTTCTAGAATTATTATGTATCGTTTTCATTTTCGGTAACTGTATGTTTTAATGTTCCCATTTCTATAAAAATAGTTCTTTTTTTTCTATTTATAATATCAATAGTTATTTCATCAAACTTTTCACATAAACAAACTGTTATATTTATGCATATTGGAATTACAAAACATAAAATTATCATAATCATAAATCCTATATTAAAATAATTATATCTATAATAAGCATAATTATTAAATTCATATTTAGATTTATCTGTATCAGATACTATTTTAGTAATATTAGTAATAATAGTATTATTAGTTGTATTATTATTAGTAAAATTCGTCATGTTAGATGAAAAATTCATTTATGAAAAAATTTATTATTTATATCATAAGAGGTAAATATATTTAAATATAAATTAAAAAAAAATTAATATTTAAATTAAATAGTATGATTATTATTTGGACAATAGTTATATACACTAGGTGAAAATACTCCTTGTGCAGTTAATAATCCTGATGTAAGTCCAACGATGACACATGTAATTATCCATCCTAGTGCAGTTTTAATAAAAATTTTACAATTAATTCCACCACATGTTCGTGGATTTTCTACTGCTCCCACACCAACAGTAGCTCCTACTTGACAATGTGTAGTAGATAATGGTATTTTTAAACGACTACCAGCAATAATTACTAAAGCAGACGATAATTCTATTGCAACTCCTCTAGAAGGAGTAATCTTACATAATTTTGTTCCTATCGCGTGTGTAATTCTGTATCCATACAAAAATAAACCCAATGCTATTCCAACACCTCCTAAACCTAAAATCCAATATGCATCAGAATCCATATCATTTTTCTTACTTAGATCAGTTGAATTATATATCGCCCACATAGCAGCAAATGGACCAATTGCATTAGCAACATCATTTGCACCATGACTAAAAGAATCACAAATAGCTGTAAAAATTTGCAAATATCTGAAAGTATATTCTGTTTTTTTATTAAATTTTTCAGCATCATGGTGTAAATCAACAACTCTAGTTAATTCAGATTCACTTTTAATATTTAATTTTTTTATATCTTGTTCTGTCATTTCAATATGAACATCTTCATCATATCTAATATTATTACTATTATCATCATTTTCTTCATCAAATTTATCACTAATAAATTGTTTTAATTTAGGAACTATTGGTATAGTTAAAATTGCAGTAAGTAATCCAGTTCCAAATGCTACCGGTAAAGCAACATATATGGGAGTATTATGTAATCCTAAACCTTTTGCACCTTTATAAATTATAAAAAAAGTATTAATTGTAATAGTGCATCCAATTAAAAGTGGATAGGTCCAATTAATTCTATTGGAATCAAAACTATGTCTTAATACAAACCTTCTTAAAATAAAAAATAAACCAGAAGCAAATATTGCTGAAAATAATGGTGATAAGAACCATGATAAAATTATTCCACCAACTCCTCCAATATATGGAAATGTAGATAATGGTTTATACCAGATAACACAGTTACTTCCTTTTAAAGCAATAGTCATACCAATCATTCCTCCAACACATGAATGTGTAGTTGATACAGGCATCTCTAAATAACTTGCTAAAAATAACCATAATCCTACAGATAAAACTACCCACATACAACCATACATTAATAAATCAGGTTGTTCTTCAAAACATTCATAATCCGCTATCCCTTTTCGAATAGTATTGGTAACATGAGAACCCATTAATATAGCACCAGCTGTTTCAAATATTGAAGCTAAAATTACAGCCTGTTTCATGGTAAGAGATTTAGATCCTACTGAAGTCGCGTAGGCATTCGCTACATCATTTGCTCCAATACCCATTGCAGCAAAAAAAGAAAACAATCCTCCTATAATTATAATCCAAGTATATGTCATTTTTTTAAATTAAGTATTAATATTTTACATAAATAATGCTTAAATAATTATATTAACATATTATATATTATACATGCAAAGACAAAAAAAAAGACAATCAAAAAAAAAATATAACAAAAAAAAACAACAAAAAATAATAGAAAACGAAGAAACATTTGAAATAGAAAAAATTATTGCAAAAAGAAAAAATGGAAGAAAAAATGAATACCTAATAAGTTGGAAAGGTTATTCTGAAAATGATAATACATGGGAAACTGGTATTGATTTAAAAAAAGATGGTTTTGGTGAATTAATTAAAAAGTTTGATAGAGAACAAAAAAAAAAGAAATCACCTAAAAGAAAAGTAAAATCACCTAAAAGAAAAGTAAAATCACCTAAAAGAAAAGTAAAAAAAAAATTAACTTTGAAAGATATTAAAAAAAGACTTATGAGTAAAGAAAACTTTCTTTTAATAAAAAAATTGGCTAAAAAAATAAAGTTTCACAAAATACCAGCAGTATTTCCTGGAAAAGGTCTTCCAGATTCTTACCTCACTGATAAGCTATTGTTATCACCAATATTAGATCAACAAGATTGTGGTTCTTGTGCAGCATTTGCTACTACAGCGTTAATAACTACAAATTATTTAATGACAGAAATGCTTAAAAATACTGAACTTCATAAAAATTATTACTATCTGTTAGCTTTAGATAATTCAGTAAAATCACCAGTAATTGCTTACCGTGAAAAATTAATAGAAGAATGGATAAAAAGAAAACATAAAGCTTTTGATAAAGAAATACATGGTTCTATAAAAAAATATAAACAGTTTGTGTCAAAAATGGCAAAAATTATGCATAAATCACTTAATTTAAATTGGAAAGCTAGGGAATCTGTTCCTCTATCACCTCAAATGATGTTATCCTGTAGAAAACAACCTATATGTTCAGGTTATGGTATAAATCATTATTTGGAAGATTTAAAAACAAATAAATATGGAGAGTTTTCATTCATTACAAGTGATAAAGATTTACCATATGAATATTGTGAAAATTGTAGTCCAGAAAAATGTAAAAAAATAAGAAGTTCTTGTATAAAAAAAGAGAGTAAATTACTAAAAAAAAAACATAACCAGTTTAGAATATCTAATTATAGAGAAATTTCAGAAAATGATTCTAGTAAAAAATTGATTGACAATATTAAACAAGCTATTTTTAAATATGGTGCTGTAGGCGCTTCTATTCCAGCTTATGATAGTATTTTTGAGGATACCCAAAAAAGTCCATTTGAATACGATGCATCAATAGAGGGAAAAATTATTGCTGGTCATGCTATAATAATAGTAGGGTGGAAAAACGGTTTTTGGAGAGTGCAAAATAGTTGGGGAATTGATTCTAATGATCAAGGGTTTTTCTGGTTAAAATGGGGTAGTTTAACTTATATTATATATGCGGAGGTTTATGTTAAAAAAATCACCCCAACATTATTAGAATGTCAAAATTCACCACCGTGTAAGGATGGTTTTGAAGAAATATGGGAAAAATATAATAATAAATGGAAAACATGTTGTTATAAAAAAAAATATATAAAAAAAGACATTCCTACCTGGGCACGTAATGAAGATATACCTTTAGAAAATTGCGATGATTTACAACAGTTATTTATTCCTGGTAAATTTTTACTAAACCAGGAAATGATGTTAATTGATATGTTAAATAAAAAATATGGATGTTATATGTATGATTTAAGTAAATATGAAAAAATGAGAGTTGGTAAATATAAAAAACCAGATTATGTAATACGTTCAATTATGATTAAAGATAAAATACCTAAAAGACTTATCGTAGATTTCTTTTCAATAAAATCTTAGTATTTCAATATATTAATTTGATTATTTTTTAAAAAAATTTGATTATTTTATTATATCATTTATCGGAGTTAAAAATTAAACAGACTTAAAAAAATGAGTTATTTAAGCTATTGTAAAAAAAAAAAACTTCCATTAACTGGTAATAAATCACCTCAAATTGAGATAGTAGAAGGAATAGAAATAAATCAACATTGGACTATAGCCAAAGTAAATGAATATGATGAAAAAAAACATTTAGCAATAGTTTTAACTGAAGATGGAAGAAAAATAAAAAAGTGTCTAAATAGTACACTCAGAAAGATGCATAAGTGGGAAATAATTGAAAATCCACCTATCTGGAAACCTAATATAGTATCTGATCCGAAAATTAATTATAAAATTACTAAAAGGAAAAGCTCAAAAACAATAAAACTTTATGAAGGAGAAAAATTATATTTTGAATATGAGCAAAAAGCTTACTCAGTACCTTTTGAAGTTAGAAAGCGTGTTAATGATAGAGACAAAGGGATATGTGCATCATGTGGATGTAATAATAGTATTACTGAAATGGATCATAAAATAACTAGGAAAGAATGGATTGAAATAGGGTTTGAAGAAAAAATTCAAATAGATGATTTTACTAATAAAATTCATAATATTAATAATATACAAACATTATGCACACAGTGTCACAGCATTAAAACTAAATTAGATAAAAAACGGCTTTCAGATAAAGGGTATTTAAAACATGGACAGGTGCGAAAATTATAAAAAAAATTAAAAAAATAACTTGAATTTATTTTTTTTTACATTTTTTTAATTAATTAGGCTGCTCTACTACTATTTCATTTGATGGCACATAAAAAGGACTTCCTTTACCAGTTCTAGGATCACCTTGAAATTTACCTTCATTATCCATTAAATCATCATCTTCAGGAATAGCAACTACTGTTGGAAGAGTTTTTATTAATTTCTGTTGAATCATCCTCATCATAATACCGAAACGACTACTATGTTGATCGTAATTTTTACTAACAAGTTGATTAGTTATAATGTCTAATGCTAAATTTTGTTCATCAGTCCACCAAGTTTTAGGAGTCAATATAAAACCAAATTCAGGATCTGGTCCTTTAAAAAACACATTTTTAATATCATGAGATTTTTCATGATTATCAATAAATTGTATAAAATGTAGTAAATCAATTTTAGTTTGTTGCATATTGTTAATGTTATGTTAATAATTATTTTTTTATAATTGAAAATATTATAAAAAAAATCAAATTTATTTTGAAAAATTATTTATAAAAAAAAATAAAATAATGCATTTTGCATTAATTCATTTTTATATTTTTTTTTATATTTTTTATATTTTTTTATTTTTTTAGTCCATATAACTTATATAATCTTCATATATATCTTTTTTTTCAATTTCTAAAATTTTGTTTAGCAATTTAAATGATTTTGGTTGTTGAACTGCAATTGGTGTATCTCTCAAACCATATACCCATTTTCCATTTTTTGTGTGATGTGGAACATCTTCACCGTTCTTAGAAATATTTACGTGTCTTTTGTAAAAAAATTCATCGTGATTGTTATTATCAAAAGAATAATAATACTCAACATGAATTTCTAAGTTATCTGCACCTATAATATCTATAGTTAAGTCATTTGAATCACGTGACCATTCTCCTTCATACCCCTCCTCATATTCACGTTTTAACACAACATTGCATTCTAAAATATCATTTAGACTTAGTTTTTTCTGTTCTTTTTCTATTTCTTTTTTGGCTTCTTCCATTTCCTGTGTGATTTCTGCTTTTGTTCCTTCATACTCTTCTTGTGCTATTTCATTATTATCCAATTCTTTTTTGAGTTCAACTAATGATTGATGACAACGTTCAAGTTCTTCTACCCATTCTTCTGTTTCAATTTCTTCGATCTTTAATCTTCTTAAAAAGAGTTCGCCATTTTCTTTTCCGTTGATTTTATCATCAACTTTTTGTTTTTCTTCTTGTAAAAACTTGATAATATCAGGTAAGATATATTTTTTATCACAATCGGATAAATTTTTATATTCTTTGTTTAAGTAGTTCATTTTGTAGTTTTGTTTTTTGTTATAAAATCTTGTATTTTGTAGTTTGTAGTTTTTGTTTTGTTCTTTTAAAAATCTGTATTTTGAAAAAAAAAATCAAATTTTTTTAACTAATTTTATCTATGCCCCAACATCGCATCAAATTTTTTTTACTTTAAAAAAAAAATAAGTGTTCATATTTTTTTTATAAACTTAGTTCATATCATCCACTAAATTGACATATTCATCTTCATCATTCATTTTTTCTAAAATGAAGTTTGTTAAATTAGTCCAGTCAGTATTTTTTTTTTTTCTATTTTCTTTTATTTTTTTGTTATGTTCTTTTATTTTTTTGTTATGTTCAACTAGTTCTTTTTCACATTCAGTCATAATTGCTTTGATATCTTTTTCAGATAAATTTTTAAAATTTAATTTGTGTGCTTTGCAATATTTTTTTACCTGAGTTTGAAAATTTTTCATTGGTTTTTTTTCTTTTTTCATTTTTTCACTGTTTTGTTTTTTGTTTCCATTATGATACTTTGCTCCTTCCTCGTAATAATCTTCATTAAGCATTAATTTCTTATTATTTTCATGAACTTCATCAAGATATTTCCAAAAATTAGTAGAACCATCATATCCGTTATAATCATGTGTGAATTTAAATTTTAATTGAATATTATTTTTAAGATCAATCGTAATTTTCATGGACCTAGTAGTAGTTTTCCAACCTTCATTATGGTCATAATATTTTGTTTTATCAACCACTATTTTTTTAATACCATTGATTATAGTTCCTAATTTATTTTTTTTCTTGTTTTTTTTTTTTAGAAATTTTAGAAATTCTACACCATTGGAATTATTTTCTAAATCATCCCTAATTTTAGTTAAATAATTTATTAATTTGCTAATTTCATATTTATTATTTTTATCAAACTTATTGTTTAAGTATTCCATTGTTTGTTTTGAATATATTATATTTTTTTGTAATTAATTTCAAAATTTCCATTTTTTAATCAAATTTTTTTTACTTTTTTTTTATCGGATTTTTCCAGTTTTTTTAAAACTTTTTTTATTAAAAATAATATAAACTTAAATATTATTTATTATTTTTTTTAAAAAGGTAAAAATATGAAATTTGGAAAATATTTACCCAGGAAATTAGAAAATACTGAACTAGTTATATTTGATAAAGATGGAACTTTAATTAAACACGAAGAATTATTTTCCAATTGGATTTATAACCTAGTAAAAAATTATAGTGAATTAATTGAAAATGTAAATGAAATGTATGAATATCTAGGATTTAATGTTGATAATTTTAGTTTTAATTCAGGAAGTATTGTTGCTAGAGGAACCAATGAGAATGTAATAAATGCTATTTGTAATTTTATCATAAATAATAATAAAAGTAAAAAGTCTCCAGAGGAAATTAAGGAATATGTTATAAAAAATTGGATTGACATAGAAATAAATGAACAAAATTTAGAAACTTGTGGAGATATTTTAAAATTGTTTAAATATTTAAAAAATCTAAATATTAAAATAGCAATCTGCACATCTGATGATAGACTTCCAACTCTAAAAACAATAAATTTACTAAAAATTAATGAGTATGTTGATTATTTAGTTTGTGGTAATGATAATATTTCATCAAAACCATCACCTGAACCTATTTGGAGAATTTGTAGTAAATTAAATGTGAATGTATCAAATACAATTATGGTCGGTGATACTATATCAGATATTCATGCTGGATTAAATTCAAAGTGTGGAAAAATAGTGGGTGTATTAAGTGGTAAATATAATGGGTTTGATCTAGATGAAGCTGATGTAATATTGAAAAATATTGATGATATACCAAGCGTAATAGAAATAAATCAAAAAGTAAATAATAATAAGCTTACTTAAATTTTATAAAAAAAATTTACAAAATTTAAGCTTCCATCATTTTTTCCAATTCATCCAATGCTTTTTCTTCAATATTTTTAATTGGTTCTGTAGGAACATTAGGTAAATTAATTTCAGTTGTCATTATTTCCTTATTAGTTTCTTCAGGTGTTTCTGAATCAGACTCTAGTTCTTTTAATAATTCATCTTCATCATATTCATCGTTATCAATTGGTTGGCTTAATACTTGATTAACTTCTTCAACTTCACTCATTTGTGTATTTAAATTATCCATTAAATCTTCCACAGTGTCCACATTAACATTTTTATTTACACGTTTGAGAGTATTTTTACTAGTGTTCATTGTATCAAATATTTGATTATTTAATATACTTCCTTCTAATACGATTGATTGTTGCTCTAGATTAAACATTTGAGCAGTTAAATTTTCAATTTGTTTTTGATACATTTTTTTCTTTTTTAGATTTAGTAATGCCTTTTGTTTATTATTATTTTTAATTTTAATTTTAGCTAATTTAACTTCATTTTTTATTTTTTGTTCTAGATGTGCTATTCTTTTTTCTAATGTTTCAACTGTTTTTTTATTTTTATGTAATACTGCATTTGTATTTAATTTTTTATTGGAATGATTTGTAGAATTGGAATTCCCCATTAATTTAAATTTAGATATTAAATTTATGAATATAATTTTAAATTATAAAATTTGATATTAAAAAAATATGTGGTATATTTAATTAATTAATTAATTATGTCTAGTTTAAATGAAAAAATAAAATTAATCATGAAAGAGGATATAAAAAATGAAGAGAAAATGAAAAAAATTCAGGAATTATATTCTAAAAATTTTAAAGATAAGGAAGATAAAGATGAAAACCAAAAAAAAATTCATTGTAGTCATTATGAGCGAAAATGTGAATTGCTATCTCCTTGTTGTTCTAAATGGATCACCTGTAGATTTTGCCATGATGAAAATAATTTATGTGATCAAACTTTTGAACGATTCAGAGTATCAAAAATTAGATGTTTAGAATGTCTAGAAGAACAGGGTATTTCTAATAAATGTATTAAATGTGAAGTTGTTTTTGCTAATTCATTTTGCGAAATTTGTAAAGTTTGGACTAAGGACAATATAAAACATTGTAATGAATGTGGATTTTGTAGAGTTGGAGGAGAATCATTATATCATTGTAAATTGTGTGATAAATGTTGGGATAGTGAAGATCATCCTTGTGTAAAAAAACTATTATCTAGAGATGATGTATGTCCTGTTTGTTTAGAAGTATTATTTCATTCTAAAAAATCAACACATGTTTTAAATTGCGGTCATCAAATACATAGCGAATGTTTCAATGAAAATTTAAAAAAAAATATCTATAATTGTCCTATATGTAAAAAATCAGTTGGTGATTTTTCTCAATTTTGGCAACAAATGAAACTTGAAAAAAATAATACTCCTATGCCCGATGAGTATAAAGATATGATGGTAAAAATTTCCTGTTATGATTGTGAAAAAGAATCCAATACTGAATTTCATATAGTTGGTTTTGAATGTAAAAAATGTGGAAGTTTTAACACTCAAAAATTATAATCTAAAGATAATTCATTAATAATAAATAAATTATGCAGGTTATTGATAATAAATTAAAATACGAAGAGAATGTAAATCATTCAACTATTGTTTTTGAAATGCAAAATAATAATAATGATAATAATATTGATAGTAATGGAAAAATAGAAACAACTAAAAAAGATATACATAAAAAAAAGAGATTATATATTTCCTGGTTACTTACAACTTTACAATTTATTGCAATTACACTACAGATAATAAAATATGGAACAAGTGGTAAAGCCATGGTAAGTGGATGGTCTAAAACAATTCAAATAATATTTTGTGGTTCAATGAATATATATTTAAAATGCAGTTCCTACGATTTTGAATATAATAATAAATTTCATGTATTTGTATTTGTAATTCAAAGAACTATTATATTTGGTGGATACATTTACATGTTATATACTGATAGTAATAATAATTTTGAAAGTTTTACGTTTTAAAATTTAAAAAAATTTGATTAAAAATTTAATTTATTATTAGTTCTATAATAATAAAATTAAAAATTTATAAAAAAAAATATGGCTTTACTTCTTAATAATAAAATAAACGAATTAAAAAAAAATGAAAATGAAACTTTAACAGAAGATTATTGTATTTTAACTGTTAGAAATTTTTGCTTTGAGGTTCATGGAGGTAGTCCTTATAAAGAAACTATAAATATGAATCAAAAACTAGGTGATTGGATTGTTAATTTAAGGAATTTTGAACCTTATATGAATATTAAATCCTTTTTTATAATTACAAATAGCAGAGAAAAAAAATATTTTGGTTATGATTTGAATTTATCTTCTAAATTTTCAGATTACCTTTATTTTAAAGGAGAAATTACTGTTCATACACATCATCTGTTAGATTGGCCAGGCACTCAATATAATATACTTCATCCTTTAGCTTATTTTGAACATAATGAGAACTGGCCTCCAGTGGAATTGGATGATTGGAAAAATGGAGAACCTATAAATTTAGCTCCATATTTAATATGGAACGGTTATGGTTCTGGACCAGTTGAAGTAGATGAAAAATTAGATAATTGTTATAAAAATTTAGTAATTTTACAATATCCAAATAAAGTAAAAAAAATAGTAAATAGTTACAGCTATTTAATGTCGATTGTATCAACCGATAAAAAAGATGCCTTAACAAATAAAAAAATAAAAACTTCAATGGTTGGTAAGCTATTAGATGCTATAAATATACAGCGCTATAAGTGTAAAAATTTTAATTATGAAAATGTATTATTACCTGTAGTGGATTTAGAATTTGATGAATAAAGGAAAAAAAGTTAAAAAAGTTAATAAATTTGATAATAATTTATTATTTTTTTTTTAGTTAAAAAAAATATGTATAGGAATCCACCAGAATTACCTATATTTAAACCTGGAACATGGATTATAATAAGATCAGAATATCATGGTAAATCTGAATGGGCAATGATATTAGAAAAATACAGTGATTCAATAGATAATGATTATCATAGAAATATTTATACATGTGCTAAATTCTCTAAGGGATGTGTTGAATTATTTGATATATGGGATTATGATATTTTTCCAGAGGGTATAACTTATCCTAGTTTTGATTATAAAAAGAAATTATTAAAAAATTTAAAAAAAAGTCCTAGATTTTGGAAAGAAATATACACCAATTTAATTGAAATTATTATTGAATGAAGAAAATTAAACATAAGGTTTATTTTTTTTTTAGTAAATAAAAAAAAATAAATTAACTTGTTAATTTCCAATCTAATCCTTTTATCAATTTCCTTACTCGTTTTAAATGATTAGTTGAAGTTACTAATAAAACGTTGCAATTATAATCTTTTAAAATATTTTTACTATATTGTATATTTTCTTTTGTAGATAAAGACTTTGATTCACTTATTATTTCAACATTAGGTAACTTGCTTAATATATATTTTTTCATTACATAAGCTTCTGTATGAGATACATTTGCTATATTTCCTCCACTAACTAGAAAAATATCATTTTTTTTATAATATGTCATTCCTGAATCTAATCTTTTTTTTAATATTTGGGTCATTTTACCTGAAGATAATAATTTATTACCTAATATTAGTATTATTTTCATATATATTATATAATTTTATATTATTATTAAAATATAATAAATTTTAATTATAAAAGTAGATTTTGGAAAGAAACATCCGATTAACTGAAACAAATTAAACATAAGGTTTAATTTTCTCTATAATTTCATTTATATATTTTTTTACTTGACTTTTACTATTATACTGAATTCGTTTTCCTACAATTAATTGATCATTAATTTCATTAATAAATTTTTTAAATTGCTTATCTTTACTCATTGATGCATAAAATTTTTTGACACTTGTTTTCGGAAAAAGTTTATCGTCAGTTTTTGATTGTTTGACATTTGTTAAAAAGATTACCATTACAGTAGTCCATAATCCACATAATCCCATTTTATTCCATGATTCTTTTGGAGAAATATCAATTTTTAATTTTTTTATTTGTTTGTTATGTGATACTTCTAGAAAATAACCAGATTTATTTGCCCATTGTTTTCCATTTGGATCAAATAAATGAAAAGATGAAACATTCTTTGAATTTGTTCTTTTTTCAATCATAACTCCATGACTTTCATTACCACTTTCTTGAATTGTAACTAAATAGTAACCATCTTTAAATTTTTTACGTCTAGTTTCATTAAAATTTAAAACTGCTCTTGAAGTAACTGAACTTATTCCATGTAAATTATCTAATAATTCAACTAAATTTTTTTCAATATTTTTTATTTTAAGTTGCTGTATATCCATTTTATGTATATAATAATATATTAAGTTTTTTCTTTAAATAGTAAAAAAATAATACCTAATAATCCTATGAAATAAATTAAATAAAGTTTTTTTATTAATTATAATTAATAATGAATACATTACTTAGGAGTAATCAAAAAAAAGCAATTGATACTTCTATAAAAAATAATTTTCAATCAGGTGTCCATTTTCATGCAACAGGAACAGGAAAATCATGGATAGCATTAGAAATAATTATTGAATATAATAAAAGATATCCTCAGAATAATATAATATGGATGTGTGAACAAAAATCTATCTTAATTGAACAGTTTAATAAAAAAACGTTAAAAAACAAAGGTTATTTTGATATTTATAAATTATTTATCATTATCAATTATACCGAAAATAAACCTAGAAATTGGTTTTCTCTTATTAATAGTGCTGGTGTATGGAATAAGCCTATATTATTGGTTATCAATAGATCTTTTTTAGTTTCGGGTAAAAAATATAATAAGTTAAAAATACCTTTCAATTTAATAATTCATGACGAATGTCACTCAATACAAAATAAAACTACTAAGGATTTTTATGAATATTCTATGAAACATACACCTGATATCAAATGTATTGGATTTTCAGCTACTCCTAATTTAGAACATGAACCGTATAATAATATTTTATCAAAATATACAATTTACGATGCTTATTGTGATAATGTAATTATACCACCTAAAATATTTTGGTTGAAATCTGATAGAAAATTAACCGATGATGATTATATCGCAATTACCAAAAGTAAAATTAAAGATCTATTTTATAAAAAAATAATTGTTTGGTGTGGAACTATTGATAAATGTTATTCATTATCAAAATTATGGAAAGAAAAATTTAAACATTTTTTTATTGGTGTAGATACTAGTAAAGATACCAATGATGCATATGAAGAATATTCTAATTTAGAGAATAATGCTATATTATTTTGTGCAGGAAAACACAGAGAAGGATCTGATATTTTAAATTTAGACTGTTGTATTTTTTTAGATAAAGTTCAACATAGAAAACCAAAAACATTTGTTCAATGTATTGGACGTGTATTAAGAAAAGATAAATTGGATATGAAAAAATATGGTTTAATCATAGATTTTAAAGCTGAAAGTTGTATAAAAATTTGTGATAGAATGAATAGTTATTTAAATTCGTCAGTTAATTTTCCTTGGAAATATAAATATTTGCATGGAACTCTGAGGACTAAAAAACTAATATTACACGAATTATTATTGATTAAAGATAAAGATTTAGAAGATGAAATCTTTAGCAAAAAAATAAGTCAAAAAAATTATTCAATAGATGATTTAAAAGAAAGATTTATCAAAGAATGTCCTGAATCCGATATATATGTTAAAAGATTAAATATGGAATTAGATTTAATAAAAGATAAAAATTTAACGAACTATTTAATTAGATCAATTGAAATTTTAAAAATGACAAATTATATACCTCATGTAACCAGAGGATCATGTGGATCATCATTAGTATGTTATTTATTAGGAATCAGTAATGTAGATCCAGTTAAAACTAACATTAGTTTTGCAAGATTTTTAAATAAATATAGAAATAATTTACCTGATATCGATTTTGATTTTCCACATTATTTAAGAGATGAAGTTTTTCTAAAATTAGAATTAGCATGGCCTAATCAGGTTGCTAGAATAAGTAATCATGTCCATTGGCATGATAAATCAGCACTTAGAGAAGCATTAAGAATGATTGGTATTCACAAACAAATTGCAAAAGAAGATATACATAATTTTGTAAATAATTTACCAAAAGAAAAAAGAGATTTGGTTGATAAATATAAAAAAAAATTAAATAATACATTCAGACATTATTCGCTTCATTGTGGAGGTATTGTTTTTTTTCATGAAGGAATACCAGACGAATTAATTATTAATAGAAATACTACTCTTAGCCAAATAGTTTATGATAAAAATGAAATATCTAAGACAAAACAATTTAAAATTGATATATTATCTAGTAGAGGAATCAGTCAGTTAATATATATTTGTGGTAAAAAAAATATAGATTTCAATAACTGTCCTTATGATGAAAAAACATATAATTTGCTACAAACTGGTGATAATATAGGAATTACATTAGCAGAATCACCTTTAATGAGAAAAGCATTATTAAAAATTAAACCAAAAACAATAGATGATATTGCATTGTGTTTGGCAATTATTAGACCTGCTGCTAAAGATGCTAGATATCAAAATAATGAAATAGATTACAACACTGAATTTATATATGATGATGATGCCATTAAATTATTATCAACTAAATTAAATATTGATGAAGAATTAGCAGATAAGTATAGACGCTATTTGTCTAAAGATAATTGGGATATTGATGATAAAAAAAAATTTAAAGAAAGATTAAGTCGGTTATCAGAAAAAGATAGAAAAAATTTATTATCAAAATTATCAAATCTAAGAAAATATAGTTTTTGTAAATCTCATTCCTATTCGTATGCACAATTAGTATATAAAATAGCATATCAAAAAGCACATAATAATAAATTATTTTGGTTATCTACTCTGAAAAACTCAAAAAGTTCTTATCGTAAATGGGTTCATTTGTATGAAGCATTTAGAGCTGGAGTCGATATTGATACTATAATTAATAAAAAAAATGATTGTTCTGTATATGCTGAAAATAGACGAAAAAAATTTAAAAAATTAAGTCAGGTGGAACAATTAAAGAGATTTGGTTATTGGAATATGGTTAAAGATGATTTTTTTCCAAATTGTTATTTTTATAAAAAAAATGACATATATTATTTTGGTGGTTTAATTGCAAGTTTAAGAATATTAGATTTGAAAGAAAAAAAAATAGTATCTTCAATTGGAGTTGCACCAGGCATCTATATTGAATTAATTACAAAAGGAGTATATTACAGTTCTAATTATTATGGTGTTAAAGGCAGAGCTTTATTATCAGATAAAAATCAAAATATTTTTACAGCATTTATTGCAAAATATTATTAAAAATTATTAAAAAATTTTATTTATTTTTATTAATAAGTTTTTTATATAATTTCTTTTTTCTATCGTAAAAAATTTGATTAAAAATGAACTTTTGAAATTTAAGATAAAATGGAATTTATTAATCTTGCTGAAATCCAAGACTTACTTATTCGAGAGACAAATGTTGTCAATAATTCTGAATATTACCAAATATTTAATGAACTTCATTACACTAAAACTCCTATAGAGTCAATTTTCTTGTTTTTATCCCGTAATAGCTTGGAAACTTCTTTAAAAGAAGTAGATATTAAAGTAAGTAAATTTGACAAATTAATTAAATTTAAAAATAAAGAATTAATTAAATTAATTGAATCTAAAAAAAGAGAATTAAATGATTTACAACAACTTTTCGAAAATTTTTATAAAAAAAAAAGAGATATTATGGAAAAAATTGACTGCATTAGAAAAGAAGAAAAATTAATTAAAATCACTCCATCGACTGAAAAAATGGAAGATAATTCGCCTGCTATTCTGCAAGGGTTATAATTTTATTTTATTTATTATTTAATTACAAATTAAATTTGATTAAAATTATTTATTTTTTAATCTAGAAATGAAAAAAAATGAATAATCCTGATGCAGATTATGAAGATATTAACTATTTATTATCTTCAGAATATTTAAATTGTGATTTGTTAGAAAATTATCCAGGAGAATACTTAGGTTTATTAGAATCTAGTATTAGAAATAATATAAATATTAAAGAACAAATTCATAATAAGGATCATCATTCATGGTATTCGAATCATCTTATTTGTTTATATTATTTGGTGGGTAATTTGAGAACCGAACATGATGGGAATTTTTATGGACAAAATTCTAATTTAGATGAAACATTGGCAATAAATATTATGAATGCTTTATTTACTTTAGGTATAAATATTTATGATACAAATTATTATGAGCAAAATATTATGAATATAATAGAAGACGAAGAAAATGGTATTTATTATTTAACTTCTAGAATAAATAATGAAAAATTTAAAAAAGAATTAAAAAAAATGATTAGATTTGAAAAATGTCCCGGATCTCCTTGAATCTAGTTAAAAACTTATTTTTTTTTTTCATTTATAAAAAAACCGATTAATAAAAAAATTTGATTTTTAATTTTTAATATATAAAATTTATAGTATTTTTTAAGGTAAAAAAAAAATGTCAAGATGTAATGAAACTACTAGATTTTATGATGAAAAACGATCTTTAATGAAACAATCATTTGAATATGCCATGGCAACAATGGATCTTAGATATAAAGAAGGTGATCCTTATGCTACAGAAAAATATGTTTGGCCAAATCAGGTTACAGACGCTCAGGCAATATTACATATGTTATACACTATGGGTTTAGTTTTTATATCGGTTATTAAACAACCAAAATTAGGCTGTAATGGACTGATGTTTGAATTAGCTAGATTAATATGCACTCATAATGATGATGATAAATATATTCCACCAGAGAATGTATATTACATAACTGGTATGAGTAATAAAGAATGGGAATACATAATAAAAAAAGATTGCCCCCCTAATTTATCTAAAAATGTTTATCATAGAAATAGGATAGGAGGTAAAAGTAGAGATTCTCTAGATATAACAAAATTAAAAGGCAAACAAAATTTAGTATTATTTATTGATGAAGTAGATGTAGCAACAAAAGCTACTAAGAAAAAGCAAACTATTCATAGAGTATTAGAAGCAGCAGGAATACTAGATATGGAATATATGATTAAAAATAATGTCAGAATTATTACCATATCTGCAACCATCTGTAAAGAATGGCGAGCTATGAATAAATTTAGTCAAAAATATTGCGGATCATATAGTATGACTGTGCCAAAAGAATATTTTGGCGTAGAAGCCATGCATAATAAAGGAATACTTAAACAATCTCCAAAAATCAGTAGCGTTTCGCAGATGGTAAAATTTTTAAATTTTAATATTATTAATTATTTTGAAAAAAACGATCCCCGTGTTCACATTATTAGAGGTACAAAAAAAACTCATAATGAAGTATTAGAGGCCTGTAATAGATTAGGTATTCAAATGTATGATCATGAACATAATTCTAAATTGACACACCAGGAATTGTCAGATATATTTTTAAAGACAACAAAACACGTAGTAATTTTTATCAAAAATATGTTTGGTCGTGCTGATTTTATACCTAATGAATTTAAAAAAAAAATCGGTGTATGGTTTGATAAAGCTGTGACAGAGAAATCTAGAAATGCTAATGTTCATTTACAAGCCGGGATAGGTCGTTTATCAGGTTTTTGGAGAAGTATTATTGAAAATGGACACAGAATGGGTTACATATATACTAATTTGAAATCTGTAGATGAATATATAGACTTTTATAAAAATCCATCTCTAGCAACGGTAAAGTGTCATAATGGACAACCTGTATTACAACCAAAATATATTTATAATTCTGAAAAGTATGTTCGAGTAGAAGAAGAAGAATTACTACTACCTTTAACTAGAGGTGAAAATTCTTATAGAATTTATCAAACTCATAATGAAGTATTAGAGGCCTGTAAAATTATGGGATACAATCCTGGCAAATCTCTTAATTATTTTAAAGAAGATGAAGATGGTTTTAAGATGACTACATGTGAGGGATTTGGATACGGTGTTCATCCTATAAAAAATGTTATTAAATCCATACAAGGTGGAAAAGGTCAATTAAAAAATAATGGTAAATTAACATGGCGATCGAAATACCCATGTTATTTAGACTTAAATAATTCCAATACTTTAGTATGGGTCTTATTAGTGCATCCTGGAGAAGAAAAAACAAAGCTAAACTACCTAGATAATAAATTGCCCGATAAAATGAATAATTGGTAATTATGTTATTACTTAAAAAAAAATCTAAAAAAAATGAGTAACTTTATTTTTTTTATTTTTTTTCTTTTTAATTATATTTGAATATTTGTAAGTAATATTTTTTTTAATTTTGGTAAGTTTTTAAAATCTAAAGATAGCAGGATTTTTTTTTTATTCGAGATCTGTCTATTCAATATATACGGTAAAATATTATTATTCTTTTTAAAATTTATATAATCTCTAAAAGATTTATGACAATTCAAACAACATAAAGTTTCAGTTTTACAAAAAAATATAGAAGAACCATATTCTGTTTTGAAACATTTATTACTACATATATCACACAAAGACTTCATTTTAAAAAAATAAACATAATTTATCTATAAATATAAATTATGTTTATTTTTTATTTAATATTTTTTCATTCCATCCATAACTACACCACCAACCGGCGGAGCTCATATTTGCATTTGGTCTTTTTTCAATACTTACTAATGGTAAATTCGGTATAGGAGCCCAATCTGGTCGAAAGAAATATTCCTCTCTGATAATATCATTGGTATTAGGATACGGTGGAAATAATTGCCATCTAGTATGTATAGTCTTATCACAAATAATATATTTTTCTAGTATTTTCATTTTTTCCTGATGTTTTCGCTTCCAATCAATCATAAAATCTTTAATCAATTGCCATAATTCATCTGGTAATTCATACATATTTTATCTAGTATATTTAGTTAAAAATAATATCAAATTTTATATTATAACATTAAATGAAATTAAAGTTTATTATTTTTTTTTCAAAAGAATTTTAGATTCATAATAATAATTATTTTTTTTTAGTAAATCAGATAACATAACTATTTCAGCAGATTGACTTCTAATTATTCTGTAAGCTAAATAAATCATAAAATCATTTTTGGTATTTTTCAATAATTTTTTACTCATATCAACTGCAACCTGGTGGTGTGGAATCATATGTTTTAGATACATTTCATCATCTAATTTCATATGTTTTAAATGTTTCATATGTTCTTCAGGGTCAAAAAAGTGTGGATCACAATATGTATTACTTATCTTTAGTTTATTTGGTTTAGTTACATCTGAAATAGTGGATATATAATTACGATTCATTTTTTGGTCAGCACTTACGTTAGTAGGACGACTTTTTAGCAATTGTTTCATTAAACTTATTTCATATTCCTGAGTCCAAATTAGTATTCTTAGAATATTTTGCATAGTTGGATTTTTTGTTTTTTTCTGTAACATTAAACTTATATCAACTGCAACCTGATGATGTGGAATCATATGTGTAAGATATTCATAATCTGTTAAATTATCTGAGCAAGGATCACTTTTTTTAGAATTAAATTTTTCTACCTTTTTTAATTTATTCAATGATAAAAATAACACAAAAAATATTATAACTATAAAAAATTTTTCATTCATTTTTTTATATTATTTATCAATATTTTTTTTTAAAATTCTATATTTTTCTTAAATTTCAATTTTTTCATAGTTACAGTCTTCATTATCATAAGAATCTACTGTAAAGAATTAAAATTACTAGTAATAAATATATTTTTATTGAATATGTAAAAAATAATTTAATTTATCATAAAAATCTTAATATATATTAGATATTAAAATGAATAGTATGCAAAAAAGATTTTTAGCCTTTTTAGGATTGTGTATTCCTACAAGATTATTTTTTGTATTGGTATCTAAAAAAATAAACCCCAAATATTTACCTATTCTAGGTTATCTTAGTTTAATACCTGCAATAGGATTTTCAATTATTTATTTATTTGGATTAAGAAAAACTGGACTTGAAACTCAGGGAAGTAAAATATGGTGGAATGATTTAAGACCAATACATTCATTATTATATTTTTATTTTGCATATCAATCAATTAATAAAGATACTAATTCATATAAGACTTTACTTTTAGATGTGTCAATAGGATTAATTTCATTTTTAGTTTATCACTCACAAAATGATTCTTTTTCAAAAATATAATAAAAAAAAGGGTATTTAAAAATACACCTTTTTTGATTTATCAATTTAATTTTTATTTATAATTTAGCTATTTCAGCAAGTCCACGGCTGGCAACCAACCAACAGCCACGGTATTGGTCTCTGGAATAATAGTTGTTCTACCTCCTTTAACTATTTCTGTTTTAATTGAATTTTGACTAGTTATAAATCCAAAAGCAATCTTAAATGCTAGATATAATATATATAATTCTCCAATATGAAATCCAGCACCTATCATTCTTTTACCATGTAAATATCCTATACCACCTAGAACCCTAAATGCTAATACTATCGCACCTGCTATAGCTGCTTGTGTTGGTTCAAATAAACCAACAATAAGAAACAAAGGCATAAATACAGATGTTAATTCAACATTATTTTGATGTGCTCTTTGTGCTCTTAAATATTGATTTACCTGTTCATCAGATAATTTTAGATTTGATATTTCACTATCTCTCGGATAAAGTGTAGGTGCCTTAATACCAGTAGATTGCCGTTGTTTAATTACAGGTATCACAAGCACTAATTGTTGATGAATGTATAATAATACTGCAATCAGTAATACATAACCATATTCTGGCTTAATTTCCATTTCGATATATGTATAGATTACAAAATAAAATATAAATTTATACTAAAATCTATTTTTTTATTAAAAAATAATTTTAAATAAATCACAAAACTTTAAGTAACTTTACATGGTCTATTGAATAAAGCAATATTTTCAGGAAGCATAATATTTAATTTTCTTTTTATTAAATTAGATAATATTTTACCTTTAGTTTTTTTACTGCTAGGAATTATTTTAACTTTACCACTATTTAGACGATTAATAATTCTATATGGAGCCAACATTAATTGATTTTGTTTATATAATCCATATCCTAAGGTGCAACCTGTAACTTTAACAAAATTTCTTTTACCTCGTATAATAAAACTTCCTTTTGTAATATATTCACCAGAATTAGGTGTCTTAGAAACTTGATCTCCTTTCACATAATATACTTCACCAGATGTATAAGAAGAATTCCATTGTTTAGATAATGCTAATACACCCTCTGCTGTTTCATCAAAATCAATCTCATCAGGAGTAGATTTTTTAGCATTTTCAGTATCTGTTATTAAAATAAATGAACCTGATCCTGATTCTTCAGTATGAAAATAGTAATCTGTAACCTTCATGTATGTTTTCACTAACTTTTCATTATCATCTACATTTCTACCTCCAACAACTAAAAAGCCATTTTTAGTGAACCACCAATGATATTTTTGATACCAATTAGAAGTGGTTAGTTCTATTTTTACATTTTCATTTTTCCGTTTATTAACTTTAAGCTCAGTTTTTCTTTTTTGAATACATACCTTTTTAGCTTTATCTAGCTTAGCATCTAATTTTTTTTTTTCAGCATAGATCTTATTTATTTGCTTATAATCAATAGAATCATAATCTGTATTATTTTCTAATACTTCTAATTTTTTTATTTTTTTATTTATTTTTTTGTTGAAATTTTTCACCTGATTATCTAAATGATCTTTTACTGTATGTTTCTTTTTTTTACTATTGATTATTTTTGTTTCTTTTTTTTGGTATTTTAATTCCCATAGACTAACCAGTGCATCAAATATATTTTCAAAATCAGATTCATCGCTTTTTTCCTTTTCAATAATTTCATTATTTTTTATTTTCCAACCAAATCTATCTAGTTTATAATCTTCACCATATTGTTTGAATTCATTTAATTTATATTTCATATGATGATAACAATTCGGATAAAGTCTAGTTAATACAATAATTTTATGATCTTCTTTATTCAATAAGATTATATTACCCTTAGCATATACTTCAAATACTAATAGATGATTTTTGAATTCTAATACAATAGTTCGGTCATCATCTACAATATCAATATTGACTAATTTTTTATCCCTAATCTCTTTTCTTAGTTTTATCGATATGGAATGTAGTTGAGTTTCACGCTCTTTAAATTTTCCTATCCAGATGCAATTACCATGATCATATACAAAACTCATATGGTTAAATTTAAACATCCATTGACCATCAAAATGATACACATTTTTTAGGTAGGAACCAACTAATTTTTTTTTTAAAATGAATATTGTTTGTTCAAGTTCCTTGTAAGAAATTTTACCGTTGATATGCATTTTTTTTTGTAATATTTTTAGATTAAAAAAATAAAATTTGGTAAATTTATAATCAAATTTTAATTTTATTTAGGATAAAGATATTTCAATTTGTTCATTTACAACCTGATTAGAAGAATTACTAATAATATCATTAATTATATCTTGTTTTATTTGTTTTAATATATTCTTTTTAAAAAAAGCTTTTCTTATAAGCCACCCCCTTATATTTTTTTATATTTTAGTAACAGCTAAAATTTTTTCATGATTTTTATTTATTTTTATAATAGTTTCTTTATCAACAAAATGTTCACAATTGTTTATTAGTTTAATTATTTCTTCATTATCAATATCATGAACATGTTTTCCTAAATTTAAATTATAACATATTATTTGTAAGTTATCTATACTATAATGTCCAGAACTATCTATTCTATCTGGAGATGCCATATTAAAATTAATAGTTTGATTAAATATTAATGGATAATTAGATATTGCACATTTAAAATTTTGTTTTTTTATAATATTTTTTATATCATTTAAATCTACTAAACATATTTTGTTTTTTGAGTGAGTGCAATATTGTCCTGGCTTTAAACTAGCTGCATAATTTCCATTACAATTAGTTTGAATTCTTTTATATATAAATTCAGCTGCTTTATCTAATTTTTCACTATTATTATTAGGTTTTTGTTTTTTTATTCTAGATTCTAAAGTATAATTAGTGCAACAATTTTTACATATATTTTTCACCTGATTTTGAATAGAATTGAAGTCTTCATTATATTTATCAACTGTAGTTTTTAATAAATTATCTTTACTTCGTGAATGTCTAGGATAAAAATTATAGATATTTTGTTCTAAATTGCAGGAGCTACATTTAAGTTTAATATCATTATTATAATCATCTTTTTCAATAAAAATATATTCATTTACCATTTTTCCCACAGTCTTTTTAGGGATATCGGGTGTATCCTCACTAGTAAAAGAATTATTTTGCTCTCGAGAATCCCGCATACGAATGCACTCATCCAGTCTTACACCATCAATATCAACTATATACGCGTATTCATTAAACTTTCGTGACCTCGACATGGCAATAGTATCTTCCCAAACGCTGGGGAAATACTCTAGCCCCTCTTTTCCCATAACCATACCGTTCAATCCCATTTTTCCATATGTGGTCTTCTTCGAAATTTTATACTCAAAGCCTACGTACGATTTAGCACATAATTTTTTCCCTATGAGCTTGTATGGGAGGATACTTGTGTTGGGAATATATACTTGCTTATCATTTTTTTTAACTGCGCCTTTTTCTATTAATTTTAACAATGCTCTTTTAATAGTTCCTCTATTACCTTTTGTTAATTTGATTAAATATTCAATATTTGATTTTTTTAAATTTTTCATTTCTAAAAATAGTATTAATGGCCATTTATCCATTTTTATAGGAATATCCTTTCTAATCATTTTTCTATTTTTCGATAATTCACGAGATCTATTTTTTTTACCTACTATATATTCTTTTTCTTCAATTATTTTACCAGTATTTATGCATTCACACATTTCTTCAAATTCTTTTTCTGATAATGTATTTTTTAAATAATTATAAAATGAAGTAGTTATAATAATATTATCTACTGAATATGGACCTGCTATATTGTTTATTGTTCCATTTATCCTATCAATAGATGGAACTAAATATTTTTTTGATAAATCAAATTTAATATTCGTTCTAAAATCCCTCCAATTTTGTTTATCCAATTGAACTATAAGATCAATCAAATCTAAATTTACATTTTTTATGTTGTAATTTTTTTTTTTTTGGTATAAATTTTGTTCTTTTTCAATTATTTTATAATAAGCTCTTCTTAAATATCCAATGCATCCAAATTTATATTCAAAATCATTATCGTATATAGATAATTTCATCTTATCTGTAATATAATAATAAATTTCATAATTATTAATATCATACATACGTTTTCCATACATCGAGTCTCTTTGAATGCAACGTGATCTGTCAGAATGTAATTTACAACAAGAAAAAGAATCTGTTAATAATGTTACTGGTAAAATACTAAATATTTGATTCGATATAATACATTTTACATTGATAGGTGTTGTATTATTTATATATATTGATTCTGAAAAATCAAAATTTTTAAGTATTTTTTTAGATTTTTCATTTTCAGTTTGGTTCCATCCTTTTTTTATAGCTAAATTATCTATAAATTTATGCAATTGATTTTTGTTCATTATATATTTATTTCAATTTCAAGTTTCAAATACAAAAAATCAAATTTTTTATTTATATTGACATATCATTGGACAAAATAAGTATTTTACATTCAAAATATTTTTAATTAAACCAACATATAGTATAGTTCTTTAAGTAATTATTGTGATTGATCTAAAAAAAAATATGCTAGGACAAATGAGGCAAAATAAATTTTAGTTTGAGTCGTAATTGTATATACAAAAAAATAAATTAACTATTTTTTAATATTTAACAAAAAGTTGATAATGATCTGGAAGTGATTGGGTCATTTGTTTTACGTGCATAATTTAATAAGTTATTTTTAATATCTTTAAAACTAATATCTTCTAAGTCACATACTTCACCTTGTTCATCCCGGATCCATTTTGAAATAAATACAATACCTCTATTCCAACCATCAGTATTTTTCAAACAATTGATGACATTTTCACCCCAAAATGAATGTGTACATTATTTATGGAGTATGTATTCTTTATTTATTTATGATTTATATGTGTCACAGATATATTAATTATTATAATTATAATGATATTAATCGAAATACTAATACAGAATATAGTAAATTGGAAGATGGTTTATTAAATTAAAATAAGGTAAAAAAATTTGATCTTTTACTTTGGTTTTACTGAAAAAAAAAACTAAAAAAAACATGATGTCAATAAATAATTTTTTGAACGATATTCTAAATGGTAATCTAGATAAAGTGAAATCCTATGATATTAATTTAATAAATGAAATAGGTAGAGTTAATCCAAAAGGATATGATTTAATACCATTGTTTGCAGCTATAGGATTATATACAGAGAATCCTGAAAAAGGTAAAGAAATGTTAGAATATTTATTGAGTATTCCAACAGTAAATGTATCCAAAAAAGTATTGTATGAACCGGGTGGTGATTGGACAAATGAAATAAATACAGTATTTCATCTTTTAGGTAGTGATAATATATCGGAAGATGTTTGTAAAATGATTTTAGATCATCCATCATTTGATATTGATACATTAAATACAATAGATCATGATGATTATCGACCTTTAGATTTAGCAGATGAGTATAATTCAGATATAGTATATTTACTTGAAAGTAAAGGTGCTATTAGACATTGGCGTGTTGGACCTGGCTTTAGAGAAGGTGTTGAAGAACATAAATAAATTTGGGTTACAATCTCATACATAACCATAACAGAGTAATTATCAATTTATTTTTTTATAAAATAATAAAAAAATAAATTAACTATTTTTTAATATTTAACAAAAAGTTGATAATGATCTGGAAGTGATTGGATCATTTGTTTTACGTGCATAATTTAATAAGTTATCTTTAATATCACTAAAGCTAATATCTTCTAAATCACATACTTCACCTTGACTATCTCTTATCCATCTTGAAATTAAAACGATTCCTCTATTCCAACCATCCGTATTTTTCAAACAATTTATGACATTTTCACCCCAAAATGAATGTGATGCGACTGGATCATTTTTGATACCATGCCCTAAAGCAATACACTCAGTATCTTCAATCATCATACTACTTTCAAAATCTTCTAAAATATATGTATATACATATAAACACTTATAAATGCTTGTTTTTAAATTTAATGTTGCTGGAAATGTCCATTTATTATTTATTTTTAAAGGATGCCATGGTGTAACTAATAGATTATTATATTTGACTAATTTTGCTTCATCATTTTCACATTTAGTTTTAATAACACATTTTATTTTTTTAAAACCATTTTTAGTTTTTACTGAATCACCACTTTTTAAATATTTTAATTTAGTTTTACCCTCTAATGTATCTACAAAACAATCTGGATGAAAACATCCACCAACCGGCTGACTAAAAGATCTCATTGTAAAATTAGAAGGTGGAGAAATTCCCCCTCCACCTCGAGTAGGAGCACCATTATTTAAACTTCTATAATGATTACCACTAAATAGGTTATTTTTATCAACACTGGGTTCAGGTGGTGCCATATTTTCAAATATAGTTTCAGCTTTATCTACAATTTTTTCAATTTCAGGAATTTTGTAATCAGAGATAGATTTATCTTTAAAATTATTACATTCTCTGAGTAAATGCGCATCATATAATGACCTTAAATAAATCTTACCCCATCTATTATACCATGTCTGTTTGGAAAAAGCAGTTTTAATTTCTTCTTCAAAAATTACTGGATTTGTAGCTAAATATTCTGTTATAATTTCGTTACCTAATGAATATGGTAAATTATTATCCTCTAAATTTATTAATTTCTTTAAAAATTCTAAAAATATTTTTGTATCATCAGATACTTCTAATCTATTTTGAACCACTGTATTAGCCATCGCATGACACATTACAGTACCAATAAAACCAGCATCAGGAATAAATGAGAATGATCCTAATTTTGGTGAATTATGACTTAAATTTTGTAATAATTTAGCATTTAAATCATAACCAAAACCAAAAGTTCTCAAACAAGAAGTTATATCAGGATTGGCATCTTTGAATCTTTCTAATTGAGATAACCATCCTCTAGGTGGTTCATATGTAGGATGACCATCTGTTAATAAAAATACAGTTCCATTAATATTATTTTTTAGACCTAATTTTAAACCATCCCATAGACTAGTAGATCCTCCACAATGAATAGATTTAACAGCTTCTAATGCTTTTTTTTTACCATTTAAATCAATTAATGTTAATGGTAATTCTAATTTAGCATTAGAGGAAAAACTAACTATTGAAATTTCAATATTTCCTAATTCGAATGCTATTTCTATTGCTGTGTTTATAACATGTCTAGCTAAATCTAAATGTGTTAAACCACTTCTTTCCTTTTTATAAGTTGGATTTCCATTATTACTACCATTTTCTGTTAAATATTCTGCTTCAGTGCTCATAGAACCAGATTTATCTATTACAAATGTCATTTTAATTTTATCTGAATCATCTACTTTTAGATTATCATCTTGATCTTTTTTAAGAGCTCTATTAACTATTAAATCTGTTATACTCATTTTTTCTCTAGTTACTGGTGATGTTCCATGATTTTTCAACCATTCTTCTATTTTAGAACGTTCATAAGTATATGTATCTGTGCCTATAACCGGATCAATTAATTCGTTAATTGGCACTAAACTAATTGGACATACATTTTTTTCAATTACTAATTTCGACATTTTAAGTTTTTTTTATTTTTAATTTTAAATATTATTTTTTAATCAAATTTTTTTATTGTTATTATTTTATTTTTATTTAAAATAAATTTATTAAGTATTAATAAAAAAATGAAGTTCAATTATCAACCAAATGAAACAGATGAATCCGATAGTGAATTTATTGGTTCCTTAGTATCATCATCTTTTATATTTGAAAAAAATGAAAGAGATCAATTAAGATCTCTAAGAAAATGGCTATCGGATATGGAAATTGATTATACAGTCACTGTAATGAAAAATCAAGAAGGAATGAAATCATATTGTTTAGTAACATATGATAATGATAATAATGACGAAGATGTTGATGAACCAAAAAAAAAAAAGAAAAAATCAAAAAAAAATGAAAAAAATGATTCATTATAAATTAACTAATTAAATTAAATATATAACTATTATTATTTTTTTTTATCTATTGGTCTAAATAATTTACATGAAATTTTTTTATGTTCATGCAAATTATTTTAATTTTTTTCATTTCTTCTTTCTTTCCATGATTTTTTGGTATATATAATTTTTTTCCCTTTTAACATTTTAATACGACGTTTTATATCACATTTTCTAAATACTCCTTGCATTATGTAAATGTCTGATAAATGTTCAAATTTTGGATTTAAATAAGTAGGATCAGAACAGTGACTATGTGTAACTTTTATAAAACCTAATTCATCAACCATATATTCATCTAAATTTTTTTCTTCTAAAATACAATTTTCATAATATCTTCCATCAGCCTCTAATGTTATAAATACTACTTTTTCTTTTAACCATTTACCAGCTCCTTTTGCTACTTTTAAATCACAGCCTTGAGTATCTACTTTAATATGATTTATATATGGAAAACGATTAGGATATTTTTCGTAAAATTTTTCAAACCACATTTCTAAATTCCAAACAGAAACATTTATTTCTTTACCAATTTTATCAATAGTTGAATTTTTTTTAGGTTTCCAAAAACTACTACAACCCATATCTAAATCATTTACATAAAATTTTTGTTGTGTTATTTCTTTAACATCACTTAATGCTATATTATATATTTGAAATCTATTTTTATGTATTCTTTGAAAATGTAAAGGATTATTTATTATTCCATTAAATTCAGCTAAATTTTTAACAGCCATAGGTAACGGTTCAAAACCAAATACAAATAGATTAGGTTCTTTATGCATCCAAACACTACTATGCACTGCAGAGTAAGAAAGTCCAACGTCTATTTTAATTTTATCATAATTTAATGGTATCTCAGGAATTAATAATTTATCAGTTATCATTATTATTAATTAATTTTTTTTTTGTAAAAAAATACCGGTGTTTTTAATAAAAAAAAAAGTTTTACTTTATTTTATTTTTTATTTTATTTTATTTTATTTTTTATTTTATTTTTTATTTTATTTTTTATTTTATTTTTTTTAGTGTTTAGTTTGTCTGTTCCCTGTTCCACATATCTTCTACAATAGTCCAACGATAAAGTGAATCTCGTTTCCAAAATGTTTCTCTACATTTAGCTATTGATGCTTGTTGTTTGTTTGCAACTGGCCACCATAACTGCTCACGGTCTTCTTTATTATTGTGTAACTGTGGGACGTCGATCACAGATATATTAGATGAAAATGATACACGCCTATCGCTTTTTTTTATTGATTCTACTCTGAGCCACCTCATACTTATTTCTACACACATTTTATCGAATTCGATATCAGCAATAGTTAATGCTGCTTCTTCTTGTGTTTCAGTTGAATTGGTTCTTGATCTTGTAATTTTGCAGAAATTATCTTCATTTTTATCATCTTCCTCTTTCTCTGGTAAATATGGATATCCATTAATGACTTCATGATATTCACGTGGAGTAGTCCATTTTTGCCAATGAAATTCAATTTTATCCCACTTATTGGTGCTAAGTTCGCGTTTATCCTTCTCATTATACCAATCTTCACTTTCTTCATCACTAGTTACTAAATCTCCCCAGTTTTTTTTTTCTTCAGGGACAATTGGATTACCATCATGGTCGTAGTTTGGGTCACGAAATATAGATGATCCACCTATTGTCATTGGTCTTTCAGCGAATAAGGCTGTGTCAGGAGTAGATTTCTCAATTTTGATAAAGTCATGTATTTCATTATTATATAAAACACCTGATTCATCATTAAACAATTGAAAATCATTTTGAACTGAAAATGGATGATTTTCTTCGTCTAGTTGATTTAAGAATTTAGAGGATTTAAGATATTCGTGTTCAAAAACCACTTCATTCATTTCATACCCCATATTATAACTATTAAAGCTTGAAATCTTATGCCATAAACTACTAATGACCTTGTAAAAACGATGCTGTAATTCATTTAACGATCTAATAATACTCGTTTTATTTCCCCAAACATAGATGTGATCTTTTTTTCCACCAAAATTCTCTTCTGAATCAACTTTTGAATGCCAAATGAAAACTGATCCTTGTGCTTCTGTGGTCATTTTAAAATAATATCCATTTAGCCCAATGACTTTTTTCACTATCTCAGATTTACACATATCGAAAGCAAAGCTCATATCATTAGTATTTAAGAACACTGATGACATTTTGTTTAACTCTTCCATGATTTGTAGTGAAATCAATTTGACATTTAGAAAGCCTCTCATAAGACCATTAATGATTGCAGCTTTATGTTGATTTCTGCATTCATTAATTTTCTCACAAACTTGTTTGATATATTGTCTAGAATCATCATTACAAGTAAGTTTTAAATTGTTTTTCAGGTCTTTAACTTCAGTAATTTTCCAAAACATTTTTGTTAATTGTGTATAGTAAGTAGTTCGTATATCGTTTTTTTGTTAATTGTATCGTTTGATTGTGACTGACTGATTTAAAATTTAGTTTGCTGTGTTCACTTTTTTACTTAAAAAATCTAAAAATATTAAAAAAAAGATCAAATTTTTTTTGTTTTTTGTTTAAAAATATTAATAAAAAAAAGTAAAAAAAATTTGATTAAAATTGGTAAATTTTCGGATAAAAAAATATAAACTATAAAAATGTCTAAATTTAAAATAGGTGATACTGTGCTATTATCTTATGCTGGAACAACATGGACTGTTATTGATATTGAACTTGTAGGTGGAAAGTATTATATCAGAGCAGAACGTAAAGGATATGATAGTGATAATCAATATCATGAACAGGAAATAGATTATTTAGAAGAGAGATTTGAACATTTGAATAAAAAAAAGTAAAAAAAATTTGATTAAATTTGGTAAATTATAAATTTTCCTAAAAAAAATATTAATGGTCCTGGGTAAGACCTAAAACTGCCAAATGGAATATCCCAAGGGGGATTGGATAGCTAGCTGAAAAATGCGAAAGGGTTGCTTTAAGTCCTTCGATAGGGAGCCACGTAAATCGTAAAAGGAGTATAGGGGATAAGACCAATTTCCTTTCTGAACCGGTTCAGGAAGAAGTATCGTACACTAATTAGGTGGTTAGCTACCACATCAAGTATCATAGAAGGAGGTAATATACATCACTATATTACAGCGTATGGCAAATATCACGTTTTGTCCGAATAAGTCAAGATGATTGAAATAATAATATTGATTGCGATAATTATAGAAGATACCAGGGGTATTAGTAGGGGTATTAGTAGGAGAATCGGTGTACATTCAAACATCGACGGAAATGATAGGGTATAAGACCAAGATTAGAAGATACCAGGGGGTATTAGTATATAGGAGGGGGCGATGAATGAAAATGAATCGTCTTACGTTTTCCGGTGGAAGGATGAGGATGTCAGCCTTTGCGACCGTGCCTTTTCTGTAGGAGCGACAGATATCTGTTTGATTTTCAGTAGTGATGTGCTGGAAATTTCAAACATAGGTGGAGATCATTAAGTTGGTCACGGTATAATGCGATGGTTGGGGCATTATACAAGGAGGCACGGTATTAATTATCATTATTACCGTGGGGTGCCACCTCCTTTATAAAAAAGGTGCAGGGGAAATACCACTTCCTTTATAAAATTGGTAGACTTTAAAGGAGATTTTAATGAAGCAGAGTAATTAAATGCAAAATACTGTCTGATGACTACATAATAGGGTTTGATTCCTTATAGTATTTTTTTTTATTTTTTAGATAAATTATATTTTATAACTAATATTAAATGAATATCAAGTTAGAAGAATATAAATTAGCATATGAAAAAATTAAACCATATATAAAAAATACAAAATTAGAAAATTATAAAAATAATATTTTTTTGAAAAAAGAAGCTAACCAGATTAGTGGTTCTTTTAAGTGGTCTGGTGTTTTACATAGTATTATAGTTATTTTTGATAACTTGTTAATTCATAAAAAAACACCATTTTATATTGTTACTCAATCTACAGGTAATCATGGAATTGCTACTTTAAAAGCAATTAATATGATGATTGAAATATATAAAAAAAAATATCCAAAATTCAAATATTTATTTGATAATGTAATTGCAGGTATTTTTACTAATAAATTAATATCAAAAAATAAATTAGATAAAATGAATATGCAATTAAATAAATTTAAAAACAAAAAAAATTTTATTAAAAAAGATTTTAAAAATTATGAGGAATCTTTAAAAGCTAGAATTGATTTTTTAAAAAAAAATGATGGAGTTTATGTTGAACATGGTGGTAAAAACATTTTATTGGGATATGGAGCATTGGCATTCCAAATTAACAATCAAATAGAAAAAAATAAATCTATATCATTTGTTACAACAGTTGGAGCTGGTGGTCCAGTAGGTATAGCATTATGTTTATCCTATTTAAGAAATATAAGTTTTTATATTGCACAACCCGAAACATATGATTCATTTATTAGAAGTATTAATTCTAATAAAGTTCAATATAATAAAAATAATAAAATAATTGTATCTGATGGAATAGCAGTAGATAAACCTGAACTATTTGCATTGAACATTGCAAAAAGAATAGTTAGTAATTGTTTAACTGTTAAAGTAAAAGATGTTCTAGAAGTAAAAAAAAAAACAAATCTAGGAAATTCAAGTTGTATTGCATTGTCTGGAGTTAATTTAATAGACTCTGTAAAAACAGATTATGTAATTGTATTAGATTGTGAAGGTAATAATTGAAAATTTATCTCCAAACAAATCTTAGATTATGATTAAATTTATAATCTATTATAGGTTTATTTAAAACAATTGTTCCATCCAACTGATTATTTAGATCTAATCTTTTATAATAGGTATGTATAGCTACTGAAGGTATTTTTGCTCCACCAAAAAACATTCTATATCTGGTTAGATGGAATGATAATAATTTAGGTATATCTATAAATATCTTAATAATTTTCCAATTTTTTTCATTTTTTAATTTATCACTCCATAAATCTCTATTTTTTTTTGTTGGATTTGTATTATCAATAATTATTCCTTTTTTAGATTTTTTAAAATTTGTAAAAGCCTTGTTCATTTTTGATGCTGTTTTTAATTGATCACGACTAATTATTCCAAAATCATATTTTGATGATAAAAATTTAGCTACAGTAGATTTACCAGAACCTTGTGGTCCTATATTTATTATTAAATAATTATTTTTATCAGTGTCAAAGTTAGGTAATAATTTTACCAAATCACTTAATGTATAATAATTTAAAATTTTTCTTTTATTAGTAAGTAATCCATTTATCCATATATCATCTTTATATAAATCTTTAATTTTTTTAGTTGCGATTTTCATATTTTTACGATTATCAAATATTTCTTCTGGAGTTTTAAAATTAATATTTGCATTATTAGCGAAATATAAATCACTTATACTAAAATCATTAGGACGTCCAGCTGCATCTCCACAATAAAATTTAAACTTAGTTTTTTCAAAAATAGTTTTAGCAAAATTAAACATACCAATCATAGGTTTTCTATATTCATCATCTGTTGTTGAATAAAATATACAAATAGGAATATTAACTTTTTCGCAAAATTTATCCATTAAAGATTGAACTTCTTCATTAGTTGATTTACCACTACTTACTCCTTTTTGATTTGAAAAAACTATAATATTATTATCTAATGCTAGTTTTTGTAATGTTTTAATTACATTAGGTCTAGGATTACTAGTTCGTAAAAAAGCTAGAGTATCATCATAATCAAAACAACAATTATTTTTTTTAATTAATTTAATATTAAGTTTATAGTATATTGTATCATGATTTAACCAATAATTATTTTTAACATTTTGATTTTTAGGTGATTTTTTTTTAGGTGATTTTTTTTTAGGTGATTTTTTTTTAGGTGATTTTTTTTTAGGTGATTTTTTTTTAGCAGATTTATCTAGATATTGTTTTAATTTATTAGATAAATCAATTTTTTCTTTTTCTAAATTCAAAATTTTTTGATTTAATTCTTCTTTATTTTTTTTTGGTTTTGGTTTATTTTCTTTTTTAATTTTTATTTTTTTCCAGACACAAACTTCTTTTTTATTTTTCACACTTTTATACATCATTCCATTATTACCTTTTTTAATTTCTCCACAACATTCATTTGCTGGATAAGGTGGTCCTTTCCGGGCATAACTTCCATCTTTTTTTTTAGCAATATATTTGCCTTTAGTTTGTTCAACACATGACATTATTTTCTTTATTATATATAATTATTAAAATAAATTAATAATAATAATATAATCAAATTTAATTAATAAATTTACTATGATGTTTATATGGAAGTTATGTTTTATTTATATACTGGAAAAATTAAAAATATTGACAATGATAATGCATATGATTTATTATGTTTTTCGAGAATGTCTTTATTATCAGGTCTAAAAAATCAGGTAGTTCAATTTTTAAAAGAATATATAAATCAAAATCAAGAAGATAAAGAAATTATATTAAAATTATCTGATGAATTCGATTTTAAGTTATAAAAAAAAATGAGAGTTCTAAAACTCATTTTTTTCTTTTTTTTTCTATTTTTTCCTTTTTTCCTTTTTTTTTTATTTTATTTTTTCCTTTTTTTATTTTTATTTTTTCCTTTTTTTCTATTATTAACAATACATTTGATCATAGACCGAATCCCACGACTCTCTTTCTTCAGCTGTCATATCGCTATAGTTTTTACTCCTATGTGCGGATAGTTCCATTACACGAACCGAACATCCCAAACTAGTTACTTTATTATCTTGTTCATGTTTCCAGTTTAAATAATCAATGTCTAAATCTTCATTCAAATAAGTATTAAGATCCGAAAATGGATGAACTTCTTCATCTAGTTGATTCAATAATTTAGCAGATTGAATAAATTCATTTTCGAAAATAACTTCATTCATTTCTTTCTCAATATTAATTGAATTAAAACCAACTATTTTTGACCATAATTCATAAATTGCTTTGTAAAATCTTCCATGAAGGATATGCAATGAATTTATAATGCTTCTCCTATCACCCCAAACATAAATTCGATCCTCTAGAACAGAATGCCATATAAAGATTGCTTTTTGAGCCTCTGTGGTCATTTTAAAATAATGTCCATTTTTTCCAGCAACCTTTTTAACAATATCACCAATACACATTTTCAATGCAAAATTTAATTCTTCATTATTGAATAATGTTGATGTTGATGACATATTATTTAAATATCTAGTATTAAATTCGAGAATGATTTTTTTGCATATTTGCGAAACATTTAAAAAACCTTTATGAAACCAATTAATAGTTTTGCATCCTCCACTTATGTCACCGCATAGAGATTTAATATAATCATATTGCTTAGAGCCATCTGATGATAATGTAGCTGAGATTAGATCATTTTCTAGATCATTTACTTTTAAGATTTTCCAAAACATTTTTTGTGTGTTGTAATATTTTGTAATATTTTGTAATATTTTGTTGTTTTTTTTTTTACAAAAATTAGATATTTGTAAAAAAAAATCAAATTTTTTTTCATTTTTTATATTTTTTCTATTTTTTCATTTATTTCTATTTCTTTATCTATTTCTTTACCAATAATATTTTACCATCATCACAATAATTAGTATAAAACATGCATATCTGTCATTAGCTAAATACATATCTTTATTATATTGGATACCATAACTATTTATAGGTAAATTATTTTTGTTAGGTATGGCTTTATCCAAAATTATTTGATATTCTTGGCATTCCTTTTCATATTCTGATTCACACGATGAATCACTATCGTATTCTCTTGAAAATGTAGGACCATCCTCAGTTGCAAACAAAGACATTATTTTTTTATTTTTTTTATTATTTACTCTCATTAAAATTTAAAAAAATAATCAAATTTTTATGTCCAGCTGAATTTTGATCCATAATAGTATATTTATTAATTATCTATAATTTTTTTAGGTAATTTTAAATTGTGTTATGTTCATAATTTTGTATATCTTTTTTTGTAGGTAATAAAGGCATTTGAATATTAACATCCGAAACATCATCCCTATTAAATATGTTAATATCAGAATTATTTATTTGGTTCGAAAAATAATTTTTATATCTAATAAATATTAAACCAAACCAAAAACATATAAATAATGAATAAATAATTAATAAGTAAGTAAATGAAGGAGCTGATATATCATCAATATAAAACATATAAATTTCAGACAAACTATACATATTAAATCCCTGCACTGTAATTCCAATCATTATTGAATGAATATATTTATCTATAATAGATTTAAAATCAGTAAAACATAAAGATAATAATCCACAAACTAATGCATGATGCATATGAATTTTAATTTTATTTGTTATAGATAATAGTAATAAATACATCATTAGATAAATTGATAAAAAATTAATAATTAGATTATATTTAATCTTTTTTAAATAAATTTGTCTAAATAAAAAAATACAAATTAATGTCCCTACTATTGCTATAATTTTTATCTGAATATCACTATAATTTTTACTAGATTCCAGTGAAAATTGAAACAAACTGTAATTACCACATAAACTATATCCAATTAATGTAATATGAGATATAATCCAATATTTTATATCAAAGTATGTATCATTTATAACTTCTCTAATTATTGCATACATTAATAAAATAGTATAAAAATAATTATAAACAAAGTTTTGAAAATTTTCTTTTTTGTTTAATATTTCACATACCTCAATAGCTTTATTATTATCTAAAAATTGTGTTAAATAATTGAAACAATTATTATAATTAGATGAACTTTTTTCTATTAATTTTGATGTTTTTAAAACCTGACAACTAAAAAATAAACTAGAACATCCCATAAGAAAAAAGAAAATATTATTTTTTTTTAAATTGATGTATTTAATTGTATTATAAATATAATTCATTAATAACTAAAATATATTTATTATTTAAATAATTATAAAAATTTTATTCATTATTATAGATGATTAGATAAAATTATTATTAAAACTATTAAAAGTCATTATTTTTTATTAATAAAATTTGAAATATTTTTTTTTAACTAATAAAAAATAATTCAAAGTATGAATAGTGATAATATTGTAGAATTTATTTATAATAAAAAAGGAATAATTGATTTTGACTTTTTAATTAATTCTTATGAAAATGGTAGATTGAAAGAAGCTAATGTTTTTGCTAAATTATTTACAATAGATGATAATACTCCTTTTAAAAAAGAAAATTTCAATAAAGATTTATTTATTAATTTTGGTATTAGCTTACAACATTGGAATGATTTAATAATTTTTTTAAAAACTGGAATCACAAATTTTAAAGGTAATGAAAAAATAGAGGAAAATACATTAGTTGATTTAATGTATTTGACTACTAAGCTAGGAGGAATACCATCATTTGATAAATATTACGAGGAATTTTATGAACAAAAAATGATAAATAAAAAAAAATATAATCCTCAAACACCAGAAGAAGATTATAAACAAATGTATATTTGGAAAATTCAAAATGATTCAAACCTTTATAATTTTCAAAATATGTTTAATGATTATGAAGCTTGTAAAATATTTCGTGTTGTTCCTACTACAGTTACAGAATATATATATTTTAGAAAATTAAAATAAAATTAATCTAACAGAAACAGTTTTTATTTTATTTTTCTTCTTGAACGGGAGGTGCGAATAGATCATCATCAGCAGCTTTATATTCAAATTTTTCTTCTGTTGTATTTTGTGGATTATTTTTTTCGTCTTTTTTCAAAAAATCCCGTTGTGTAGATGCTTGAGGTCCATAATCACTATATTTTTTTTTATCAGTATAAATATTTATTAATGCTTCAGCTGATAAACGATTGTTAGAAATACTTATATCAATAATTTCTTTTTCTTTTGGATAATTATCTTGAAGATATTTTTGAATTTTATCAACAGTATCTCTTTCAGAATTATTAGGTATTATATATTTTTCATATTCAAGTGATAAAATTTCATTTAAATTATCTTTTTTTGTATATAACTTATATATTGGTTTTTGTTTCTGAGATATAATTACGGCTAAATAAATTGATGTCTTAACATTTAATAAATCTTTATAATATGGTGGTGTGTCCAATATTATTTGTAACAATGTATGACCAAATGCATAAATATCAACAGTTTTATTATATTTTTCTTCAAATATTTCAGGTGCCATATACATAGGTGTTCCCATTGTTGAAAAATTTTCATTTTGTGAAATTGTTTGAGCTCTTTTTAATGTTGGTCTGGTTCTTGATTTTTTAGGAGTTAAATATTTTGTGGATAAACCAAAATCCATAATTTTAATATCATTATTATTGATACCAATATTCTCAGGTTTTATATCACGATGAATTATATTATTATTATGTATATATTCAATTCCATTTAATATTTGAATAGTAAGTTTTTTCAGGGTATCTTTTTTATTATTATTTTTAAAGTAATTATCTAATGTATTATTATTAAAAATTTCAGTAATCAATGTATATTTTGATGAATTTATCCAATAATCTTTTAATTTTAATATACTAGGATGATCTAGATTACTTAATAATAAAATTTCATTTTCAAGTCTTTTTTCATCAAGTAAATTATTAGTATCAACTTCATTCCAGGCAATTAATGATTTATTTTTTGTATCAAATCCTGCCCAAACTTTTTTAAATGATCCCTCTCCACACAAATAAGAGTCATATTTTATATATTTATTCCCATTTTTTTTATAAATCTCTTTTATAAGAGAATCATTTTTTTTATGCATTTTTTGTGTAAGTGTTTCTAGTTCTTTATATGAACATTTACCATTACCTATTTGTTTTTTACTAGATTTTTTCCTTTTTGGAGATTTTTTCTTCTTCTTCTTTATAAATTTAAATTCTGGTATATAAGAACTTCCTAACATTAATAATTGTAGATCATTTATTGTAAATTCACTTTTAGGTTTATTGCTTAATACAATTGCCATAATTTTAAATAAATCTGATTTATTTTTGATTTTTCCTTTATTATGTGTTTGGACAATATTTTTAATAATTTCATCATCTACTTCATTTTTGGATTTCTTTAAACGTTTAGGCATTTTTACTACTCTTAATTTATTAAATTCATTAAATTTTAAGTCATTCTGCATATTAATATCTTTTTCTTGTTTTAGAATATTTTTGTAGTAATTAAAATTTAGTATATTGTTTCTATTTCCTCCCTTTGTGACGGAAAATGAATTGCTAATCATGTTTCCCATACTAGATCCCCATCCTTTAATAGCTTCAAAACCATTATTTAATTCTCCTTTAACTCCTCTTAATGTGAGTTTTTGTTGCACCCGTTGATATAAACACATTTGCCAATTTAATAAAATATCCATTGCATCTTTTCCTACGTTAGTAACTATTTTCATTTCAGCATACATTGTTACTGAATCAGCTATAGCGCCTTTAGCCATACCAAATCCGGTTGTTAATGCGGCTCCTATTGCTCCTGATGCTAAAAATCCAGCTCCTCCAGTTACTGTTCCGAATGCAAATGTAGCTCCTGCTGCTAATAATTTACCAGATGCATCCCAAACCTGACTAAATCCTTCTTTTGTACTAACCCATTCCCACATATTATTAATTAAAAACCCTTTAAAATAAGATAAATTATTTAGTTGATTAGCAGCCACTGCAGCAGATTTTCCAACTAGTCCAACTTCAACTATATTTTCACCATACCATTTATTAGACACCCATCTACATGCTCCATCTTTAAATTGTTTAATGACTGCTAATAATAGCATTGTCATTGCTTGATTTCTTAAAATCCATGAAATTAAATCAAATCCTTTATAAATTAAATAAGTTACTGTTTTAATAATCCATGCTATTCCCTTAAATGGTAATAATGCAGCTTTACCAACACCAGATGCAATAGAGGACCACCATGACTGTTGTTCATCTTCAATTTTAGGCATATCTTTAACATTACCTTGTAATTTTAAATTATCAATCATTTCATTTATTTTTTTACCTAATACTACTTGAATATCCGCAGATATATGTGTAAAAAAAACTTCGTCTTCCTTTGATAATTTAGGCATATTTTTTAATTGTTCCTTCATTTTTGCTTCCTGTTCATCATGAATTGTCATTAAATATTTTTGAAAATCAGCAGATGTTTTTGTTTTACTCAAATGTTCTTTTAATTCAGCACTAGTTTGATAGTTAAACACTCTTACAAAATCTTGTATATTCATTACATTTCGAGCAACTGCTCTAAAACTTCTAGCACAACATATTGGAACAGGCGCAGTTTCCTTCTTAAAGAATTTAACATCTAATGGTCTTAAAAATTTAGGAAGTCCGTCAGGTAATCCAACATCAGTTAAACAAGCCATAGTTTTTTCACAATTTTGTCTCTTAACATTACAGTTATGTATAGATTTTTTTATGTTTTCCAAATTTGGCTCACATACCTTATTTATTCCATAAACCCTGCCTGGTTTTTCTTTATAATTACATAATTGTTTTACACCACTATTTCTCTCAAATTTACGTGGTTCTCTCTCACATTTATTATTAATTCCATTCCAATTACAAACTTTAAGATTCTTCCATGTTTCCGCGTTTGATTTATCCACTGCATCACCATCATCACTCCATCTTAAAGAATTACATTTTTTTTTAATATTTCTATATTCTTCTTTCTTTTGAGTATCATTTAAATCCTGTAAATCTGGTAATTTAACTGTATCACAAATAGTATTTTCTTTTTTATTTTCACATGCTTCAATACCTACTTTAGCAGTTTCTTCATCACAATAATATTTAGATATTCTATCAATAGCTTCATTTTCTGTTTCCTTATCATTAATACATACTGATGATTCCTCTCCTATACCATATATTTGTTTGCATTCTGCATCTGGTCCATATAAATCACCTTTAGAAGACTTATAACGTGGTGTAAATAATTTTTTTTTAGAAAGAGGTTTTTTTCTAGCAGAATATATATTATTACATACTGATGGATTTTGTCTATCATCATTATCTCTAATATCATCATGTGTTATTTTTGATATTAGGTTTTCATTTTTTAATTGTCCTAATGTAATTTGACCAACATAAGCTAATTTATTCTTATCATTTAATTTTTCAATTAAATTAGAATCAGAAGGAAGTAAAAAATTAAAAAAAACACCTGATTTCACTGAAATATCTGTGTTATTTTTAACATAATAACCATAAGTTTTTTTACTACCTTTTTGCACGTATTTATCTCTATTTACATATAAATTTAATATTATATCATTATAATTTTCACCATGTTCAGCATATTTTTCTATTTGATCAATTAAAAAGTCAAATAAATTATATTTTTCATCTAATTCTTCGTAAATAATATTTGTATTTAATTTTTTTTGATCTACAAATAAAATTTTATACCATTCTCTTTGTGATGTAGGAGATGAAAAAGAATTTATCCATTTATCCCATTTTTTTTTGGATAACTGATGTGTGCTATTTTCTGTAACCTGATTGTTTCCATTTTTTTTTCCCACAACGTTATTCATTTTATAATATATAAAAACAAAAAAAAAATATTTAAATATCAACTTAATAAAAATAATCATTATCTAACGGATAATCTACAGAATCATCAAAAAAACCATATTCATATTCATCATCACTACTTTTTTTAGAATAATTAACATTACCTAATCTACATACTCCAATTGAATTTTTAATGTCAGATTCACTATAAAATACCTCTTCATTATCTTCAGTGATTTTTTTTAATTCATCGTCTTTATTATTTTTAAGTAAAGGTTTAAATTCGCCTGCATCATTTTTTACCATATTTATATTACCAGAACCCCAAACTTTTTTTTCTAAATTATTTTTAGACTTATTTTTTATTAAAGTAGGGAAATCATTATTTAAACTAGGGAACTTATTACTATTATTTTTAGGAGAAGGTGAATGATGATATGTATTATATTTTTTTAATTTTTTTGGGCGATATTTTTCAGGTTCATCATCATTCATTAATGAAGCAAATCTACCAGAATACTTTCTAGAATCTTTATTAAAAGAGGAACGTTGTTGTTCTTGTGGTTTATTATAAACCTGGTTAAATTTAAAATAATTTTTGATATCATCTAATTTTTTTCTTAATAGACTAATTGCATCTTGTAGTGAATAATCTGTATTAGCTGATATTTCAAACCTACCATTTTTATGAATGATATAACATCCATTTTTAACCTTATTAACAATTTCTTTTATACCAGATCCTCTTTTACCTATAACCATAGCTATAATATTACTATCTTCACATCTTATATAAGACTTAGGTTTATTATCAATATGAATTAAATCATTATTTTTTAATTTTTGAATATTTATCTGTAATAGATCATATGCTGTATCAACTGAATCTTGATAAGTTGCATTTATAAAACAGGTATTATTTTTAAATTCAATAAAACATTTTGAATTAGGACGATTTTTACTAACTTTTTCTGAGTAAGAAATAGCTTTGATATTTATACCATTAGGTCCTATCAATTTTGATATAAATTTAGGTTCAATCTTAAATTCTCTCTTAAACATTGTTGTTTTTTTTAAATTTTTAGTATTCATAATATTTTTTTAGTTTTTTTTGAAGTAAAAAAAATTAAAAAGTATCAAATTTTTTTATTAAAAATCAACTTTTTCAGGTATCAATACTGCTCTTACTGAACGATGTGGTTCTAAATCACCTTCTAATATCGGTTCATTATTACTAGTAACTATTGTTAAATAACAAATTTTATTTGCAAATTTTTCATGTAATTCTTTTTCATCTAAATATTTATGTTTATCAGTTATTTTTACTTTACAATATTCTATTTTATTTCCAACTATATTTTTATATTCAGTCGATAAATATTTGAATCTAATATCATTGCTAATTAGACTAGTTAAATTTAACGACCACAATGCTGGCATTTTAGTATGCCATTTTGCCGGAAATTCTAAATCAATAACAGATCCCCTAGCTGTTTTAAATTTACAGTTATTCATATAATTTTTTAATTTTAATCTAAAAATTTATCAAATTTTTTATTTTTTAACAATCATCACCTAATATTCTCATAACATAATGCTCATATTTTTCACATATACTTTTATTATTAAATGTGCATATATAATGTAATGATTCATGTAATAAAGTTCCTATTAAATAATCGTAACTCATTTTAGTAGGTGATATCCATATAGTATATCCATCGGTAATTCCATATATGTCATCATTGTTAATTAATTTTACATTATTTACACAATTTATAGCAGATTCAAAATCAATTTTAATTTTTATATTTTCCCCTTTATATTTTTTTTTAGCTAGCAATTTAAATGCATTAATAATCTTATTTTTTTCTTCTTTTAGAATTAATATAACAATTTTTGTTGCATTATTTATTCTTTTTTTGGAAACAAGTGGTCCAGAAGTATTCTTATATTTGGGGAAAATGGTTTGTGTTCCCCATAATATGTGCATACCTTTTAATTCTTTTGCTAATTTTTTATAACTCATTCATTATTATATTATAATAATAATTGGATTATCATTTTATATAAAAAAAATATAAATTAAAAGTTTCAAAAAGTAAAAAAAAATTTTAAAAAAAATTTGATTAAAATAGGTAAATTTTCGGATAAAAAAAAATATTTAAAAAAGATCAGAAATAAAATGGACTCATGCCCTGTATGTTGGAAAAATTTAACAACTGATAATGTTGTTAATTTAAAATGTGAACACAAATTATGCACTGATTGTTATTATAGTTGGACAGATAATCAAGGAAAAAATTCTTGTCCATGTTGTAGAACTCCAATATATAGTAAGGTAATTTCAGAACTAGAGGCAGAAGTGGAAAAACTCGAAGATATTAAAGATTTTTTGAGGAGGAATATTGGGGAGATGATTGATGAAAGGGATATATTAATTCATGCAAAGGTAGAGTATGATAAAAAAATTAAAAAACAAAAACAAAAATTACAGGAACTCGAATATGATATTCTAGATAAGCAAAAATATGCTAAAAAAATAAAAGCAAATATTCCAGAAGAATTTACTGATGACCCCCGTAAATTAGCCATATATTTTCGAAAAAAAGCAGAAGAAAATGAAAAAAAATATGATAATAACATAGAAAAATACAAAAAAATAGTTGTAAAATGTTTAAATCGTATTTACAAAAAGAATCATACAATTAGTGATATATTTAACAAATTAGAAGAAAAAAAAGAAGAAAATAAACGCCGATGGGACCTTTACCGTTCCTGTGAGACATACAGTTCTCGAATTAATAATTGTATATCTATTGGGGATAGTGTTATCTTTAAAATGTAGAATAAATAACCTAATTATTAGTAGTAGATCATATTATTTTTTTTCTTTCTTTTTTTTCCTTTTTTTCTTTTTAAATAATGATTTAATTTCTTTTTTACTAGGTTTGATATTTAAATCTTCATTTGATTTGTGTATTTTTGTTTGGTTTAGAACATCTCCATATAGCACTTTCTCGTAGTATGCAGTTCCGGATAAAGGTTGTTTATCAACAGGTTGAATTGAATTCTCTATTTCATCTAAAATTAGATTATGATAATCATCAAAATCACCATTAAATTTACGTATGCTATTATTATCACAAATATAAATTATACAATTTAGATCTCTTATTAATTTAGCATCATGACTTACTAGTATTAACCCACCTTTGTAATTTTGCAAACTTGTTGATAGACCGTTAATACTTTCTAAATCTAGGTGATTAGTTGGTTCATCTAATATTAATATATCTGATAGACTTAATATTGAAAAAGCTATTCTAGATTTTTGTCCTCCAGAGCATTTACTAATAGGTATTGTATGAGCTGAACTAGACAAATTAAACTTTGATAAATGAGACCGTATAAATTCAACTGAGTGTTCAGGATGTAGAGTTTGTAAATATTCAACAGGTGATTTATCCATAGGCATACTATCTTCAAAATGTTGATAATATTTCCCTATTTTTAGGTTTTTAGAAACGATTCTGTCTCCATTTATAGGTAATAATTCACCGGTTAATAATTTTAATATAGTGCTTTTACCTGCACCATTTTTACCAACGATAACTATCTTATCACCAGTTTGCACATTTATATTAAGATTAAGTAGTTGATAATTTGAAGTATCATATTTAAAACTAACATTATTTAATTCAATTTTGCCATTATAAATATGTTTAGAATTAAAATCAAAATCGACTTTGTAATCATGTATTTTTAATTTTCTTTTTTCCTTTTTAGACTTAATTGTTTTAATTTGTTTATTATATTCTTTTAATTTAACTTGTTTTTCTTGTTCAATCATTAATTGCATTTTTTCATAATTTCCACTATATATTTTTAATTTTTTATTTTCTATCCGTATCATTTTATTACATATTTCATTAATAAAATTTTCATCATGTGAAACTAGAAGTAATGATTTTTGTTTTGTATTTTTTGATATATTCCAATTTTTTAAATAATTACCTAACCATATTACAGCATTTAAATCTAAATGATTAGTCGGTTCATCTAATATTAATAGATCCGGTTCATTTAAAATACCTTTAGCTATTGATACTCTCATTCTCCATCCACCAGAATAATCATTCATTTTTTTTGTTTGCATATTACCTTTTTTAGAATTAATATAAAATCCTAATCCATGTAAGATTTTAGATGCATTCGATTTAATTGATAATAAATTATATTGTTTTGCATCTGTATATAATTTATCTAATTGATTTGTTGCTTGTAATATTTCATCATCTGATTGATTGCTATCATTTATAATTTTATTTAGTTCTGATTCTTTATTAATGAATTCATTATATTTATTATGTGAAGATAGTAATTCATCAATTACTGATAAATCAGAATTTGTATTTTCTTGCTTTACCATATGAATATTAATGTTTTTAATAGGAATTTTGTATGCTAGAGTTTTCAATAATGTTGTTTTACCATGCCCATTAGGAGATACTAAACCATAGTTTATACCTTTAGCAATATTAAAATAAGTATCTTCTAATATAGATAAAGAACCAATGTTTATGTTTAGATCTTCAATGGTAATAGAATCAACATCAGATAAACTTTTATAAGTTACATTTATTGACGACATTTTTATAAGTTTAAATTTTGATTTATTTTTAAGTAAATCAAATCAAATTTTTTTTGGAAATTTTATTTTTTATGAAAAAATTTTGATTATTATAAGGTTACTACATTTAAAATTGAATTTAATAGAAAATACGCAAAATATTTAATAATCTAGAATTATATTACCAATTATTACATAAAAAATGTTAAATTATTTTTTAAGTTCCTAAAATTAACATATATTAGTGAAAAAAATAAAATTATGTGTCATTAAGTCTATTACCGATACATAAATTTAAAAAATCCGAATAAATTAAAAATATCATTTTTTTTGTTTATTTGTATCATAACGATCATTTACTTCTTTGTTTATTCTATCTATTAATTCTATTTGTATTTGTTGTGTATTATTATTATTGGATTTTTTTTGTATATTTTTTTTGATATATAATTCCTTATCCAATTTTTCTTTTTCTAATTGGGTTTGAAGTTTTTGTAGTGTTTGAATATGTTTTTTTTCCAAATTGCGTATCAATTTTTCTTCCTCTTCTCTTTTTAATTTTTCATTTAATTCTCTTTTTAACTTTTCTTCTTCTTTCTTTATTTTATTCTTTTCTATTTTTAACATAAGATTTTTCATATTATTTGAAAATTTTTCATATTCTTTATCAGAATCAGAATCAGAATCAGAATAATTTTCATATGAATCAATATGTTTTTTTAAAGTTTCTTTAAATATAATTTGTTCTTCGTCCATTTCTGAACCGGAATCTAAAAAATCCCTTTTTGTATGTTCAATATAATCTTTTTGTTTAAACATATATAATTTTGATTTAATTTTTTAAAGCTTTTATTTTAATTTATTTATATGTTGGTAAAGCTAGTTTTTTTTTATCTTTCATTCTTCGTTTTTTGTCTAAATCTAGAAAATGTTGTTTATATCTTTCTTTATCAGATTCTTTTAATCTTGCCCAAAATTTCTTATTCTTCTTAGGACCCTCTTTAAATTTCTTTTTATTTTCTAAATCTTTTAATTTATCGGCTTTTTTTTGGGCTTTTTCTCCCCATTCTACTCTTTTTTTTTTACTAATAGCTCTTAAAGCTCTTTGTCTATTTTTTAATATCTTATATCTTTCGTCTTCTGATCCTTTCAAATATTTATAACAGAAATGGATTTCGGCAACTGTTATGTCTTCTAACTCCTTAATAGTATATTCTGATAACTGGAACTTCATATAATATAATATTTATATATTTAACAGTCTATTATTAATAAAAAATTAATCAAATTTTTCTACTAATTAAAATAGTCTAAATGAAAATAGTCTAAATGAAAATAGTCTAAATGAAAATAGTCTAAATGAAAATAGTCTAAATGAAAATAGTCTAAATGAAAATAGT
>Ga0209631_10000570_pt1 | contig 50238 bp, 51 predicted proteins | sample COG_08_FD_184752 | JGI IMG/M metagenome (GOLD analysis project Ga0209631, IMG submission 184752) | Pelagic Microbial community sample from North Sea - COGITO 998_met_08 (SPAdes) (version 2) | ecosystem: Environmental > Aquatic > Marine > Neritic zone/Coastal water | place: Helgoland, sampling... | reverse complement strand
TCTTACCTCGCCGTTTCACCCTTGCCTTGATAAGGCGGTTTATTTTCTGTGGCACTATCCCTGAAGTCACCTTCGCCAGTCATTAACTGGCACTGTGTCCTTATGGAGCCCGGACTTTCCTCTATTAGTACAATCTAATAGCGACAATCCAATTATCTGGCAGGATGTATTTAATGTTTAAGAGCTGTAAAATCAAGCTAATTTTTTGAATTTTTAGCTAAAAATTGACTAATTATATAGGTTTTTTGATCAATTAGACCAGTAATTCGATTAGGTGTAAAACGTCTTTGAAACGCTTTAACTAGAAAAATATCATTTTTATTTCTTCTATTTATATTGAAGTATCGGTAGCCAATTTTATGTAAATTTCTGAAAAATAATTTTTCTGTCTGTTTGTTCATGAGTTGCTTAGTTTTTAAAATTGATTTTTTATAAGAAATACCAAGATTATTTTTTTCTAACTTTGTCCATGGAAATTTTTCACCTGGATCTTTTTTTCTAAACGGAGCTATATCAGAGTGGCCAACAATATTTGAGGGTTTAATTTTATATTTTTTTTTTAATTTAAGACATAATTCAATTAATCTTTTAATCTGCAGATTTGTAAATTTTTCGTATCCAAAATTATGTCCTTTGTTTACCAGCTCAATACCAATTGAATATTTATTTAGATTAGTAAATTTTTTCCACTTAGACTTACCTGCATGCCAAGCTACTTTATTTTCATTTACCATTTTTAAAGTTTGCCCTTTTCTATCTAATAAATAATGGCAACTTACTTTAGACCTTATATTCTTAAGTCTTTTTATTGATGCAATCCTAGATTGCATTCCAGTATAATGAATTACGATTAACTTAATATCCTTAGATTTCCTTATTTTTTTTGAGAAATTTGGAGAATATTGGTTTTTTATAATCATTTACTAACTAAAACAATTCTTAAATATAGACAAATTTTATCTAGCATAAAAGATAATTTTCTATATATAGCTAATAAACGTATGAAACTCAAAAATTACATTATTATACTATCACTTTCTTTCTTACTTCTAGCTTCAACTCAAGTTAAGGCAACTGAAGAGTGTTTTGAAGGAACAAGTAGAGCTATTTTTAAATTCAATATGGGCTTTGATAATGCCGTACTTGAGCCTGTTGCCAAAGTTTACAATAAACTACCTGAACCTATAAAAAGAGGAACGAGTAACTTTACGTCGAATATTGCTACACTGTTATCTATACCTAATCTCATGGTACAAGGAGAAATGAAAGCGGCAGGAGACGCTACAACAAGTTTTTTAATAAATACCACAATTGGAATAGTTGGATTAGCTAATCCAGCTGAAAAATTAGGGCTGAAAGCTCAAAAAGAAGATGTGGGACAAACTTTAGGCTCTTATGGGGTTGGTCCTGGTTGTTACTTTGTATTACCAATTTTGGGTCCGACGACTGCTAGAGACTCTCTCGGAATGATTGCTGATAGTTTTGTCGATCCATTTGCACATATAACATTGAGAGAAAACGATTTGTTTGGAATATCTGGACAAAAAATGGATTATCTTACTGTAAAAGGTACTTCTGCAGTTGATTTTAGAGCAGACAATGTAACTAATTTTGATAGTTTAGAAAAAAATTCAATTGATTTATATGCTTCATTTAAAAGCTTGTACTTACAAGATAGACAAAACAAAATTTCTAACTCTACCGAAAGTGAAGACGAATGGGGAAGTCTAGGTAATTAAGATAAATCATAAAATGAAGAAGCTAAGTTTAATTTTATTTTTATTTGTATTTACTTTTCATGCATCGGCTGAAACTAACTATAGTTCAGACCCAAAGATGTTTATTTCAGAATTGGTTAATGATGCAATCAAAAAACTATCTGACAAAAAATTCAGTTTAGAAGAGAAAAAAAACTTCATTAAAGAAATAGCTTTGGAAAATGTAGATATTAATGCTTTAGGCTTATATACGCTTGGAGAATTAAGAAAATCAACAGATAAAAATGTTTTGATCGACTATCAAAAAGTGTTTCAAAAATATTTTTTGAAAAGTTTAACTTCTAGATTAACAGACTACTCATCTAGCAAATTTGAAGTAATTAGCGCTGAACAAAAAAGCTCGTCCTACACAATAGTAAAATCTAAGATAATTTCAAATGACAATCAGCCAGAAATAAAAATTGATTGGAGAGTTTATACTAAAAATCCCAATAAACCTCTTGTAAGAGATTTGATTGTAGAAGGTTTAAGTTTAGCGAGAACACAAAAAGAAGAATTTGCCTCTATATTAAATTCTAATAACAATGAAATAAATATTCTAATTGCTAAATTGGAAGAATTTATAAATAAATAACTCTTGGTGGGCCCGCCAGGACTCGAACCTGGGACCAATACATTATGAGTGTACTGCTCTAACCAACTGAGCTACAGGCCCTAAACTAGTATCTTTTACATTAGAAAAAATTATTTTTCTAGGAAACTTTTTAACTGTTTTGATCTACTTGGGTGTTTTAGTTTTCTAAGCGCTTTTGCTTCTATTTGACGAATTCTTTCTCTGGTTACTGAAAACTGCAAACCAACCTCTTCTAAAGTATGATCTGTATTCATTCCAATACCAAAGCGCATTCTTAAAACTCTTTCTTCTCTTGGAGTTAGTGAAGCTAAAATTTTAGTTGTGGACTCGCTTAAATTAGATTGAATCGCTGTGTCTAAAGGTTGTAAGGCATTTTTATCTTCAATAAAATCTCCTAAACTACTGTCCTCCTCATCTCCAACCGGAGTTTCAAGAGATACTGGTTCCTTAGCAATTTTTAAAACTTTTCTAACTTTTTCTAAAGGCATCGCAAGTTTTTTAGCTAGTTCTTCTGGAGTAGGCTCTCTGCCAAACTCACTCATTATTTGTCTTTGTGTTCGAACAATCTTGTTAATTGTTTCAATCATATGAACTGGAATCCTTATTGTTCTTGCTTGGTCAGCAATAGATCTTGTAATGGCTTGTCTGATCCACCATGTGGCATAAGTTGAAAACTTATAACCTCTTCGATATTCAAATTTATCTACAGCTTTCATCAAACCAATATTACCTTCTTGAATAAGATCAAGAAACTGCAATCCTCTGTTAGTATATTTTTTAGCAATTGAAATTACTAATCTAAGATTTGCTTCGACCATCTCTTTTTTAGCTATTCTAGACTCTCTTTCACCTTTTTGTATTCTGCTTACTAATTTTTTAAATTCCCCAACTGACAATCCTATCTTTTGACTAAACTCTACTAATCTTTCTCTGATATCAGAAAAATCTTTCTTAAATTTTTTAAAAAAGGATTTCCAAACTGGATTTTCTTTTAAAAAAGACTCAAATTTTGGATTTATTTCATTTCCGATGTAATATTTTAAAAATTCTTCTCTAGAAATTTTATTATCCATAGCTAATCTTAATAACACTCCTTCTAAAGAAACTATTTTCTTATTTTCTTTATAGTGAGATTGAACTAGTTCTTCTACAATATGAGGAGCCAATTGAAGGTTTTTAAAATTATCAACTAAGACTAATTGAATTTTTTTAAAATTTTTATTCTTAGATGCAGATAATTCTTTTGCAGCTAGTAAACACTCTAATTTTTCTTTTTGATACTTCTGAAGTTTGGAATAATTTTTATTCAATGAATCTAAGATATTTATAATCTTAGGTTTAATTTCTTCTTCCATTTTTGCTAATGAAACATTAAACTCATCGTCCTCAGTTGTGGTTTCTTCTTTTTTATCACCATCTTTTTTACCATCCTCTTTTTTTAAATCTTTGTTTTCTTTATCTTTAGATTTTTTATTTATTTTTAACCCATCATCATCTCCTAAAGCTTCAAAATCTTCATAAGTTGAATCTATATCAATAATGTCTCTTACTAAAAGTTCTTGATTTTCTATTTGTTCTTTCCATTCAAATATTTTTTTTCCAACTAATGGACTTTGAGTTAAAGCGTTAATCATTACATCTTTTCCTGCTTCAATTCTTTTTGCTATAGCTATTTCACCTTCTCTGGATAAAAGTTCAACTCCTCCCATCTCTCTAAGATACATTCTAATTGGATCATCGCTTTTATCAGAAGATTTTTCTTCAGTAGTGCCCGTTGTCTCTTTTTTTTTATTTGATTGATATTGAGATTTTTTTTCAACTGAAGTTACTTTTTCATCCAATAAAATTATGAATGCTTTTTCTATATTTTCTGCTGTGCTATTTCTTTTGCCTAGAGACTTGCCTAATTCTTCGTAGGTAATAAAGCCTCTGTGCCTTCCTTTATCTAGAAGTCTTTCAAAAGATTTTGTAATCAGTTTTTCAGCCATATAAATGCATGTTCAGGTAGTGGGATATATATAATGACTAGTTTAAGAAAATCTATCTTTTTTTATTCCCTATTTAGCTGACTTTTAAGCTTTATTAACTCAGAGTATGCGTTTTCATCAAGGTTATTAATTAATTCTTTTTCTAGAGATTCTATTTTTCTAAGATCGCCTAATTCTTTTAATTCTAGCAGCAATTCATCTAATAGTTCTAATATACTTTCATCATTTTTTGCTTTCAAAATTATTTGAATACTTGAGTTTTCATGTATCTCTTCAACCAATTTTTTATAATTAATATTAATTTTCTCTTGAACAGTATTTTTGTTACTGCCTTCTAAAAGCAAGTCTATAATTGATTTCTTTAGGCTCTCATTCTTTTCTGAAAAAAACTTTATTTCAGATATATTTTCAATTTTTTTCGAAGCTATATCAAGATAGTTTAGCATTATAAATAATATAGAAAATTCTTTTATTTGAATTTTAGAAAAATGATTATTTTTTTGGTGTAGTGTTTTTGTTTCATTAAGTATTTGATAATCTTGCTTTTTAGTGTACTTGTGAAAATGTTGAAAATTTTTTTTGGAATTTTGGATAGGTGTTAATTTTTTAATTCTTTCTAAAAAATCTTCAAGTACATACTTTTTAAGAGTTTCATCTTTGATTAAATAACATAATTTTTTTATTTCTTTTTCAAACCTTGAGATCTCAAAAGGATTGCTTCTATTAATTTTTTGTAAATGATAGTTCCAGATGTATATTTGAATTATTTGTTTATCTTTAATAAAGGAGATGAAATTTTCTTTTCCATTTTCTTTGATGTAATCATCTGGATCTTTGCCTTCAGGCATAATAGAAAAATAAATTTTATTTTCTTCATTAATTAACGGTAAAAGTTTCTCAGCAATTCTTAGTGCTGCATTTTGTCCACTTTGATCACCATCCAAACATATAATTGGATTTGAAAAAAACTTCCAAATTACATCAATTTGTCTATCAGTTAATGCTGTTCCTGAGTTTGCAATAACATTTTTAATACCTGATGAATATAAACTAACTACATCCATATAGCCTTCAACAATAATTACTTCATTTGTTGTAGATCGACAGTCTTTAGCTTTGTCTAGATTAAAAATCATACTTCCTTTTTTGTAAAATTCAGTTTCTGGAGAATTAATATACTTAGCTAATCTACTTTCTTTTATTATTCTTCCTCCAAGAGCAATGGTGTCGCCTGTTATATTATTTACTGGAAAGATTATTCTTGAATTAAATCTATCTATATATTTACCGCTTTTATCATTAATATAATATAATCCTGTTAAATCTATATTTTCCTTTGAATTATTTTTTAATAATTCTTCATAAAAATTATTCTTCCAAGGCACGTAGCCTAATTTAAATTCTTTTATAATATTACTACTCAATCCTCTCACTTTTAGATAATCTAAAGCTTCTTTGTTGTTTGGATTAAACAATTCTTTATGAAAGTGGTCTGAATATTCTTTATAGATATTTTTATAAGTCTGAAATCTTAAATCTTTTTCTTTATCAAAATTTGAAAATCTATAAGGCTGCATACCTGCTTCTGCAGCTAAAGATCTTACTGCTTCTCCAAATCCAATTGACTTGGTCTTCATTAAAAAATCAAAAATATTTCCATGTTCATTGCTGCTAAAACAGTGATAGAATTCTTTTTCATCATTGACTGTAAAAGAAGGACTTTTTTCATTTTTAAATGGAGACAATCCAACAAATTCTTTTCCTCTTTTTTTTAATTGAACTGTTTTACCTACTACTTGGGAAACTTTAAGTCTTAATTTTATCTCATCCAAATATTCTTTCGGGTACTTCATATTATTTTAGTAGTTCTTTAATTATTGGGCTTACTTTAGAAAAATCTAAGGTATCTGAGTGTTTAGATTTAAGCATACCCATTACTTTACCCATATCTTTCATTGAAGTTGCTCCTACAGACTTTACTACCTCTTCACATATATTTTTAGTTTCTTCATCGCTTAATTGTTTGGGTAAAAAAGTATTAATAACCCCTATCTCTTTATTTTCATTATCCAAAAGTTCAGTTCTTCCAGCTTTTTTATAAACTTCACAGGATTCATTCCTTTGTTTAATCATCTTCTTCAATATTGCTGTTATATCACTATCTAAAATCTCTTTGTTTTCTTTAGTTCTATTGGCAATTTCAGCGTCTTTGATTGAAGATACTATTAGTCTCAATGTTGGATAAATATTTTTATCTTTTTCTTTAAGAGCTTTATTCAGCTTTTCTTCTATTTTTTTTTTTAAGGACATAATTTTAATTTATTTAATTTAATCACAATTCTTATCTAAAATAAAAAGAACTTTCTTGACGATTATATTTCTATTTCATATGTTTCGCAAAACATGTTTATAAGTTTTTTACTTTAACTCATGAGTTGTATTTGAAACAGATTAATCAAAATATAAACTCAAAAAAAAATCTTCAAAAGATCGACTCTAATGCTATTTTAATTCTTGAGAATGGAAACTACTTAAGAGGTTTTGGGCTTGGGTACCAAGGTACTGCAACTGGAGAAGTTTGTTTTAATACTTCAATCACTGGCTATCAAGAAATAATTTCTGATCCCTCTTACGCTGAACAAATAATTAATTTCACTTTTCCGCACATTGGAAATGTTGGTACAAATAAACAAGATCAAGAGTCTGATAAAATTTGGACCAAGGGAATCATTATAAATACTGAAATAACAGATCCGTCTAACTATAGGTCTTTAAGACATCTAAATTTGTGGCTTAAAAAAAATAAGATTGTTGGGATTACAGGAATTGACACAAGAAATTTAACAAATTTTATTAGAGATATAGGTGCTCCAAAAGGAACGATAGTTTTTTCTAAAGATAAAAAATTTAATATAAAAGAATTAGTAAAGTCTACAAATAAATGGAGTGGTTTAAAAAATTTAGATTTAGCAGAAAAAGTTTCGACAATTAAAAATTATACCTGGTCAGGTCTAAAAACTTGGGAAAAAAATAAAGGCTTTGAAAAAAATAAAAAAAAATTGTTTCATGTTATTGCTATTGACTATGGGATTAAAAAAAATATTTTAAGATATTTTTCTGATCATGAGTGTAAAGTTACTGTTGTTAATTGTAAGACGACTGCCAAAGAAATTCTAAGATTAAAACCAAATGGTATTTTTTTATCAAATGGTCCAGGAGATCCAGCGGCAACTGGCAAATATGCAGTCAACATCATTAAAGATTTATTAAAAAATAACATGCCTATTTTTGGAATTTGCCTTGGCCACCAAATACTTGCTTTAACTTTAGGTGCTAAATCTAAAAAAATGAAATTAGGTCACAGAGGAGCAAATCATCCAGTAAAAAATTTGATTAAAGGAAATGTTGAAATTACAAGTCAAAATCATGGATTTGAAATAATTAAAAAAAAATTACCAAAAAATATTGAGATTACACATATATCATTATTTGATCATAGCATTGAGGGAATAAGATTAAGAAATAAACCTGTTTTTTCTGTTCAGTATCATCCAGAGTCTAATCCAGGACCACAAGATAGTGTTTATTTATTTCAAGAATTTATTAACAATATGAAAAAAAATGCCAAAAAGAAAAGATCTTAAAACTATACTTGTGGTGGGTGCAGGGCCCATAATAATTGGTCAAGCTTGTGAATTTGATTATTCAGGAACACAAGCATGTAAAGCTCTAAAAGATGAAGGGTATAAAGTTGTTTTAATTAATTCTAATCCCGCAACTATCATGACTGACCCCGGAGTTGCTCATAAGACTTACATCGAACCTATTACTTTGGAGGTTTTAGAAAAAATTATTCAGAAAGAAAAACCGGATGCAATTCTTCCAACTATGGGTGGGCAAACAGCTTTAAATTTAGCCATGGAAGCTGAAAAAAAAGGCATTTTAAAAAAATATAAAATTGAACTAATTGGTGCAAATTCAAAAGCAATTTCAAATGCTGAAGATAGAAAAAAATTTAGAAAAAATATGTTAGATATTGGTTTAGATCTTCCAAAATCAAAAATAGTTAATCATATAAAAGATTCATCAAAAGCACTTAAGCAAATTGGTCTGCCAGCAATAATTAGACCAGCTTTTACTCTAGGTGGATTAGGTGGAGGTATTGCTAAAACAAAAAAAGAATATTCCAAAATAGTTAAAGAAGGGCTGCACGAATCTCCTGTAAGCCAAGTCTTAATTGAAGAATGTCTTGAAGGCTGGAAAGAATTTGAAATGGAAGTAGTCAGAGATAGAAAAGATAACTGCATCATCATTTGTTCTATCGAAAATGTTGATCCTATGGGAATTCATACAGGTGATTCTATTACAGTAGCTCCTGCTTTAACTCTAACCGATAAAGAGTATCAAGTTATGAGAAATGCTTCGATTGCATGCCTTAGAAAAATTGGTGTTGAAACAGGTGGTTCAAATGTTCAATTTGCAATAAATCCTAAAGATGGAAGAATGGTTATTATTGAAATGAATCCAAGAGTTTCAAGATCTTCTGCTCTTGCATCTAAAGCAACTGGTTTTCCTATAGCAAAAGTTGCTGCAAAACTAGCAATTGGTTATACGTTAGATGAATTAAAAAATGAAATTACCAAAACTACTCCCGCTTCTTTTGAGCCAACAATTGATTATGTTGTAACAAAAATCCCAAGGTTTACTTTTGAAAAATTCTCTTCGTCTGATGCAATTTTAGGAACTTCCATGAAATCAGTTGGTGAGGCTATGGCCATTGGCAGAAATTTTAAAGAATCTCTTCAAAAAGCACTTATTTCTTTAGAAATTGGTTTCTCGGGCCTAGATAAGATATTAAATCTTAACAAGGGGGAAATAGAAAAGAATTTAAAGAAAAATGTACCTAATAAAATTTTGCTAGTCGCAGAAGCTATAAGAAAAAAAATTCACATTAAAAAAATACAACACTTATCAAAAATAGATACTTGGTTCTTGGAGCAAATAAAAGAGATTGTAGATACCGAAAATAGAATTAAAAAGATGGGTTTACCAAAAAACTATCTTGAGTTTAACAAGATTAAATCGATAGGTTTTTCAGATAAAAAACTATCTGAAATTACACAGATATCAGAAAAAATTATTAGAAAAAAAAGAACTAAATTAAAAGTATTGCCTGTTTACAAAAAAGTAGATACATGTGCTGCTGAATTTAAATCTTTCACGCCCTATATGTATTCTACATATCAAAGAAATTATTCTTTTAAATCTGAATGTGAGGCCGAACCTACTTCAAAGAAAAAAATAGTTATCCTAGGTGGCGGGCCAAATAGAATTGGTCAAGGTATCGAATTTGATTACTGCTGTTGTCAAGCTAGCTATGCGCTCAAAGATGCTGGCTTTGAAACTATAATGATTAATTGCAATCCAGAGACTGTTTCTACTGACTACGATACAAGCGATAGATTATATTTTGAACCTTTGAAAGAAGAGTATGTTTTCAATATTATCAAAAAAGAAAAAGAAAAAGGGAAACTTGTAGGAGTTATTGCTCAATTTGGAGGACAAACTCCTATAAGACTTGCAAAATTTTTATATGATAACAAACTGCCAATTCTAGGCACACAATTTACATCTATCGATTTGGCTGAAGATAGAGACAGATTTAGAAAATTACTAGATAGGTTAAATTTAAAACAAGCAAAAAGTGGAATAGCAAAGACATTTAAACAAGCAATTCAAATATCAGAAAAAGTAGGACTACCTCTAATGGTCAGACCATCCTATGTTTTAGGCGGTAGAGCAATGGAAATAGTCTATGAAAAAAGTCAATTGAAAAAATTTGTTAATGAAGCTTTTAAAGCAGCTGAAGAAAATCCAATTTTAATAGATAAGTTTATCGATAACGCAATGGAAATTGATGTAGACGCTATATCTGATGGCAAAAATGTATTTGTTGCAGGAATAATGCAGCATATAGAAGAAGCTGGAATTCATTCTGGTGACTCGGCTTGTTGTTTACCGCCAATATCAATTAGGAAAAATTTAATAACTGAAATTGAAATTCAAACAAAAAAATTAGCTTTAGCTCTAAATGTAAAAGGTTTTATGAATATTCAGTTTGCAATTAAAAATGATGAAATTTTTGTAATCGAAGTAAATCCAAGAGCTAGTAGAACTGTTCCTTTTGTATCAAAAGCTAAAGGAATTCCACTTGCTAAAATTGCATCTAGGGTAATGGCAGGAGAAAAACTAACTAAATTTAATTTAAAAAGTAAGACTAAAAAAATGTTTGCCGTAAAAGAAGCAGTATTTCCTTTTAATAAATTTCCAAAAAGCGATGTATTATTGGGACCAGAAATGAAATCAACTGGTGAGGTCATGGGTTTTGATAACGACTTTGGAATGGCTTTTGCAAAAAGTCAAATAGCTGCCTCAAATTCTTTACCAACAAAAGGATTAGCATTTATATCTTTAAAAAATAGTCATAAAAAAGAAGGGGTAGGATTAGCTAGACAATTATTAAAATTAAATTTTACGTTATGTGGTACAGGTGGGACTGCAGACTTTATTAATAGACATGGGATGAAATGTAAAAAAATTAACAAAGTTAGTGGAGGATCGCCTCATATTGTTGATGTTTTAAATTCCAAGAAAATTGCTTTAGTGATTAATACTGGAGGCGGAAATAGTGAACAAAAACTTAATGATGCAATGGCTCTTAGAAGGGCAACTTTAGTTAATAAAGTTCCCTACTGCACTAACATGTCTACTGCCTATGTATGTTTAGAAGGAATAAAATCTCTTAAGACTAAAAAAATTACAGTAACTTCTCTTCAAGATATTTAATAAATTAATTAAAACTTTGATTTACTTCACTCTCCAATCAGTTGGGAAGGTAACGTAATTGATCTGTATGCATCTTCTCTCTTTTTTAATCTCCTTTTTTTCCATGCCATGCCAAGTATTCGGTCCACTTGTAAAGAAATATCCGTAGTTATTTTTGTATGGAACTGTTTTTACTTTATTTAATTTTTCATCATAAAAATCTGTACCTAAATTTTCAGACTCCCCATAAGGATTAACAAAAACTATTGAGGACATTAATTTTTCTTTAATATCACAGTGTGGCTTAAGCCAAAAACCTTCTCTATCACAAATAACCTCTAACCTTACAAATGAATTTGTTAAATCCCTACCAATTAATGAGCCTATCTTTTTATAAACCTCTTCAGATCTTAACTCTTCTATGAACTTTGATAATTGGGGAAATTGATTTGAATTTTCTTTTGTAACATAGCATCTAATTTTTTTTGCTTTTCCTCCATCCTTAATACCTAAACGAAAAGCTCCCTCTCCTCCATCTAGAGCTCTGGTTCCATCATAATTTAAGTTTTCTTTTTTTGGATCAAGTACATTAGCCTTACATATTTCTTTTATCGCTTCATTGGTTAATGGTTCGTTAAGCTCAAAATGTTTAAACGGAACTTCATATGATTTTGTTTTATCTTTAAGTGATTTAAATAATTCCATTTGATTTCATTTTTTCTTTTATTATTGGTGCTATCCTATTTACTTCATCTAGCTTATTATAGCTCCAATTTTCAACATTGTCTGTCAATTCTCTAGCTATACCCAAACTTTTGAATTGAGTATAAAAACTTTTAAACCGATCAATGCTTTTCTTAGGTTTCATCATAGCCATATAAACAGGTTTACCTGTAGCGGCTGCCTCAGAAATCATAGAAGTTGAGTCGCAAGTAACAACTATATAATCAGCTAATGCTAAAGAACTAAGATAAGCTTTTTTGTCTACTGTTTTTATAACATGATGATTAAAATTAAATGTATTAAATGCTTTTTTAATCACTTCTTCAGGAGTTCTATAGGATGGTATAATAACAATCTTAAACTTATCAGGTGTAAATAGCGTTTTAACTTTATTAAAAATAAAATGAGTTTGATCTTCTGAATAATCATAATATTTATTTGGTCCACCAATAACAAAAGTCACAACCTTTTTTTTTCCTTTATTCAATTGAAGGTATTTAATGTTTTCTAATATTTCTTTTTTTGTTAAATAATGAATAGAGCCTTGTGTTGTTAAAATATTATCCCCTTTTATGCCGTCGTGTTCAGGGCTGATAATAAGGTCAAAATGTTTATACGAAACTTTTGGATCTTGAATATGAATGTTAAAAATTTCACTCCCAAGTCTTTTTTTTAAAGCAATTGATGGGATTACACTTTTTCTTCCACATGAAATAATTATTTTGCTATCGCATATAAATTTTTCTGTTAATAAGTTTTCTGTAATAGGTGTGAATTTTGGAGGAATCAAATTCCAGAATGGTTTTAATTTAATTTTTTGATGTTTAAAGTTAAATTTTAAAGCTTTGGCCAAGCCCTCAACCTGGCTTACCATTCCATGCATACCTTGCGTTAAAAGAAGTGCTTTTAATTCCAACATTAGTTACTATATAAACAAAAGTAGATGAATAATAAATCAGCAAAACATACAAAAGTGTTAATACTTGGATCTGGGCCAGCTGGTTATACGGCAGCAATTTATGCTGCTAGAGCAATGTTAAAGCCAATTTTAGTTTATGGTGTTCAACCAGGGGGTCAATTATCAACAACTACGGATGTTGAAAATTTTCCAGGTTTTTCAAAAGTTGTTCAAGGACCTTGGTTAATGGATGAAATGAAGAACCAGGCAGAAGCAGTTGGGACTGAGATGATTCAAGATCATATAAGTAAAGTTGATTTCTCAAAAAAACCTTTCACAGCTACTGGCGATAGTGGGCAAATCTATACAGCAGATAGTTTTATTATTTCAACAGGTGCCCAAGCAAGATGGTTAAATTTAAAATCAGAGCAAGAGTTTAAAGGATTTGGAGTTTCATCTTGTGCTACTTGTGATGGTTTCTTTTTTAAAGAAAAAGAAGTAGCAGTTGTAGGAGGTGGAAACGCTGCTGTAGAGGAAGCAATATTTCTAACAAAATTTGCAACAAAAGTTCATCTAATACATAGAAGAAATGAATTAAGAGCAGAAAAGCTATTACAAGAAAAATTAAAAGCTAATAAAAAAATTGAAATTATTTGGGATAGTGCTGTAGATGAAGTTTTAGGTGCAGCTGAACCAAAAGGAGTAAATGCAATTAAAATAAAAAATTTAAAAACTAATGATATTACTAAATTAAAAGTAGATGGTTTATTTATAGCTATTGGGCATGATCCGGCCACAGCTTTATTTAAAAATCAATTAGACATGGATAAAGAAGGTTATTTAATTACAAAACCCGATTCAACAATTACAAATATACCAGGAGTATTCGCAGCTGGGGATGTTAAAGATAAAATTTTTAGACAAGCTGTAACCGCTGCTGGAACAGGCTGTATGGCTGCGTTAGAAGCAGAAAAACATTTATCTTCAAAATAAATGGCTGAATCAGTTTTAATTGTTGGAGCAGGAAGTGGGTTAAGTGCTTCATTAGCACGATTGTGTGAATCAAAGGGAATGAAAGTTGTTCTGGCTGCAAGAAATATTGAAAAATTAAAAGATTTAAAAAAAGAAATTAAGGCCCATTTAATAAAATGTGATGTCACTAATATTAAAAGTGTGACTAACCTATTTAAGAAAACAGATAAAATAGTTGGTGCTCCTAATTTAGTAATTTACAATCCTTCAAAAAGTCTTGGCGGAAATATAATTGATCTAGATCCCAAAAAGGCTTATGAAGCAATTAATATTACGTGCTATGGGGGTTTCTTAGTTGCTCAACAAGCAACTAAAAGAATGCTTAAAAAAAAACGTGGAAGTATTTTTTTTACTGGTGCCACCGCTAGTGTAAAAGGTTTTCCAAAATCATCTGTTTTTGCGATGGGAAAATTTGGTTTAAGAGGTTTGGCTCAATCATTAGCAAGAGAATTGCATCCTCAGAATATTCACATTGGACACTTTATTATTGATGGAGGCATAGGTCGCGAAAATTATGGATCCTATAAAACTATACACCCAGACTCTATTGCAAAAACTTATTTAGAATTTCATTATCAAGATAAAAGTGCTTGGTCTTGGGAAACTGAATTAAGAACATCGGTTGAAAAATTTTAAAATGAAAAATAATTTACATGTTTTTTTAGGTGCAACTGTAGCTGATGCTGCAGCTAGACCTTTACATTGGGTTTATAATCAAAAAAAATTGTTGTCTTATATTAAAGAAAAGAAGGATTTTACTTTTTTAAGTAAAAATAAAAGTCCTTTTTACAATATCAAAACTGGAAGAGTTTCAGGTTATAATGATATTGGTCAAGTTATGTTTAAAACATTGCTTGAGGGACACGACAATATAGAAGCAAGATTTAAAAAAAATATCACTAAGAGTTTTGGTCCAGGAAGCGCATATTGGAAAAACTTTAATCTAAGAGCTAAATATAGAAAAGTAAAAGATTGGCGAGGGATAATTAAAGGCCCCTGGATACATCAAAATATTATGGAAACTGTAAAAAATATTAAAGCAAAAAAAAATTTAACAGGTGGAAAAAAAGTTAACGAGTCTGATGGTTACTGCGCGGCCCTACCTTATTTTTTATATGGCTATAATCCCAAAAGTTTAAAAAAGATTATCTCAATAGTGACTGTTTCAAAAATAAGTCTTAAATATGCTTTAGCTAAGTTTTATCTGATAGATTTAGCCCTAAAAGGCTCTGGAGATCCCATAAATGAATTCTTAAAAAAGTTCAAAAAAAATTCATATTTTAAAAGTATTGTTGAGGATATTAAAAAAGTAAAAAAATTAAAGTCAAAGCCACACCCAATTGTAGTTAAAAAATTAGGGATGGCATGTAGCTATCCAGGAACTTTTAACAGCTCAATTCACTCGATTATTAATTCAACAAATTACAAGGGAGCTATTTTGAGAACAATTAAGGCTGGTGGCTGTAATTGTTCACGTGTTAATTTTGTTGGAGCTTATTTCGCAGCATTAAAAGGTTTTGACTCAATTCCTAAAGCATGGATAAAAAAAACAATCGCAGCTAAAAATATTTTAAATCAGAAATAGTAAGGTTTATTAATTTAATTATTTTAAACTTTTACAGAAAGACGAAATTTTTTCCATGGCTTTTTTTAAATTTTCCATTGAAGTCGCATAAGATATTCTAAAAAAACCCTCTAAACCAAAAGCAGATCCTTGAACAACTGCTACACCATTATTTTCTAATAAAGACTGAACAAAGTCAGTATCTTTTTTTATATTATTGCCGTTACTGTCTTTTTTTCCAATCAGACCTTTACAACTTGGAAAAACATAAAATGCACCGTCTGGATTTAAACATTCAATTCCTTCAATTTCATTCAAAGCTTTAACAACAAAGTCTCTTCTTGACTGGAATGAAGTTGCTCTTTCTTTAATAAAATCTTGAGTACCATTTAATGCTTCGACTGCAGCAGCTTGACTAATTGAAGATGGATTTGTTGTTGATTGAGATTGTATTTTAGCAATTGCTTTAATTATTTCTTTTGGACCAGCAGCATACCCTATTCTCCAGCCTGTCATTGAATACGCTTTACTAACTCCATTCATTGTTAGCACTCTATCTTTTAAATTTTCGATTTGCGCAATAGTAAAAAACTTAAAACCTTCGTATGTTACGTGTTCATAAATATCATCACTCAATATATAAACGTGAGGATGCTTTTCTAAAACTTTAGCAATTTCCCTAATATCTTTTTCAGAATAACAAGCGCCAGTAGGATTTGATGGTGAATTTAATATTATCCATTTTGTTCTTTTAGTAATGCTTTTTTCTAATTCTGATGGATTAATTTTAAATCCTTGTTTCTCATTACATTCTAAAATCACTGGTGTTCCTCCAGCTAGCAAAACCATGTCAGGATAAGAGACCCAGTAAGGGGCTGGTATAACAACCTCATCCCCTTCATTTAAGGTTGCCATCATAGCATTGTATATTACTTGTTTCCCTCCAGCGCCAACTGTTATTTGATCGACTTGATACTCTAAATTATTCTCTCTTTTAAATTTTTTAACAATTGCATCTTTTAAAACTGGCGTTCCATCTACTGCCGTATATTTTGTATCACCTTCTTTTATGGCCTTTATGGCAGCTTGTTTTATATTGTCTGGAGTGTCAAAATCAGGCTCCCCAGCTCCAAGACCAATTATATCTTTACCAGAAGCTTTCAATTCTCTTGCTTTTTGAGTAACTGCTATAGTAGGCGACGGTTTTATACGTTTTAAATTGTTGGAAACTATGCTCATTGAATTTTATAATGTTTTTTTTAATTATTAATAACACATAATGCAAAATACATATCAAGAAAAAATACTAGATATAGAAAATACTAACAACTCACCTAGGGTAAAGTTAGAAGGTGGAATTAAATTCAAAATAAAAAGCGATTTTCAACCAGCTGGTGATCAGCCAGAAGCTATAAAAGCTTTAACGAAAAATTTAAAAGATAAAAAAAATGAACAAGTTCTTCTTGGAGTAACTGGCTCAGGTAAAACTTTTACCATGGCAAAAGTAATAGAAGCAAGTAATAGACCTGCTCTAATTCTTGCTCCCAATAAAACTCTTGCCGCTCAACTTTATGGAGAGTTTAAAAATTTTTTTCCAGAAAACGCTGTTGAATATTTTGTTTCTTATTATGACTACTATACTCCAGAAGCTTATGTGCCAAGATCAGATACCTATATAGAAAAAGAAGCTTCAATTAACGAACAGATTGATAGAATGAGGCACTCAGCAACTAGGTCTTTATTAGAAAGAGATGATGTAATTATAGTTGCCAGTGTTTCATGTATTTATGGTCTTGGGTCAGTAGAAGCTTATAGCAAAATGACTATAACATTAAAAAAAAATAACGAATATAGTAGGGATGACCTAATAAGAACCTTTGTAACACTTCAATATAAAAGAAATGATCAAAATTTTTTTAGAGGAACTTTTAGGGTAAGAGGAGAAAATTTAGAAATTTTTCCATCACACTTAGAGGATAGAGCATGGAGAATAAGTTTTGATCTTAATAAATTAGAAAAAATAGAAGAATTTGATCCTTTAACAGGAGAAAAAACTAATGACTACTCATCAATAAAAATTTATGCAAATAGTCATTACATCACACCGAAGCCAACAATGGAACAGGCTATTAGACAAATAAAATCAGAATTAGCAGAAACGTTAAAAAAACATCGTGCAAATAATAAATTACTTGAGGAACAAAGATTAAGAGAAAGAACTAAATTCGATCTTGAAATGATAGAAGCTACAGGAACATGTAATGGTATCGAAAACTATTCACGATACTTATCAGGCAGAAAAGCTGGCGAACCTCCTCCAACACTATTTGAATATTTTCCTGACAATGCAATAATTTTTGTAGATGAAAGTCATGTAACAGTTCCACAATTAAATGGTATGTACAAAGGTGATCGTACACGAAAGAGCACATTAGCTGAATATGGATTTAGACTTCCCTCTTGTATGGATAACCGACCACTTAAGTTTGAGGAGTGGGATATGATGAGAACACAAACTGTATTTGTTTCGGCTACACCTGGACCTTGGGAATTAAAACAAACTAACAATAAGCACATAGATCAAATTATAAGACCTACAGGTCTAATAGATCCTCCGGTAGAAATACGGCCTGCTAAAACTCAAGTAGACGATCTAATGCATGAAGCAGCAAAGGTTATTGAAAAAGGTTTTCGTGTTTTAGCAACAACTTTAACAAAAAAAATGGCAGAAGATTTAACAGAATATCTTCATGAGAATGGTCTTAAGGTAAGATATATGCATTCTGATATTGATACCCTAGAAAGAATTGAAATTATACGAGACTTAAGATTGGGTGTTTTTGATATTTTGGTAGGAATTAATTTATTAAGAGAAGGTTTGGATATTCCTGAATGTGCATTAGTTGCAATCCTTGATGCAGATAAAGAAGGGTTTTTAAGATCTGAAACTTCTTTAATTCAAACCATTGGAAGAGCAGCTAGAAATATTGATGGAAAAGTTATCTTATATGCTGACAAAACAACCAAAAGTATTACTAAAGCGATGGAAGAAACAGATCGTAGAAGAAGTAAGCAGGTTGAATATAATAAAAAAAATAATATTACAGCTGAGTCTATTAAGAAAGATATTGGAGATATCTTACAGTCTGTATATGAAAAAGACTACGCAAACTTAAAAGATTCTAATATTGGGGGAAATCTTAAAAAACACCTTAAAAGTTTAAATAAAAAGATGAAGGACTCTGCTTCAAACTTAGAGTTTGAAGAAGCAGCAAAAATTAGAGATGAAATTAGAAAACTTGAAGCAAGTGAATTAGAAATTACATTGAACCCAAAGATAAGCCAGTATAATTTAAAAAATAAAGTTTATCCCAAGGGGAGATCGACTTTAGGTACACCAGGGTCAAAAAATAAAAGGCAACAAAGTAAATGGAATCCAAAAAAATAATTATAACTGGAAGTGCGACTAGAATAGGTGCCGAGATTGCAAAATCATTAGCGGGTCGAGATATTCAGGTCACTTTACATTACAATAAATCAATGAAGGCAGTTAAAGATTTAAAAAAAGAACTGGAAAATTTAGGATCTAAGGTATTTTTAATTAAAGCTGATTTATCTATAATGTCACAAACAAAAATGATTATTCCATTAGCCTATAAAATGATGAAAGGATTGGACTGCCTCATAAACAATGCGTCAGTTTTTGAAAAAGATGATTTAATTAATTTTAATGAAAAAAGTTTTAATAAACATATGGCTGTGAATTTACAAGCCCCAGCTAAACTTACTCAAGACTTTAAGAAATATTTAAAATCAAAAAAAGGTAATATAATAAATATTATTGATCAAAGAATATTTAAATTAACACCATTTTTTTTTTCATATACACTTAGTAAAACAGGTCTTCAGACATTAACAAAAACTTCTGCTATGAAATTAGCTCCAAACATTAGAGTTAATGGAGTTGCTCCCGGTCCAACAATTAAAAATAAAAGGCAGACTGACAAGCATTTTAAAAAACAATGGAAGTCATTAATTCTAGAAGAAAAAGTCGATACAAAAAATATATGCGAAACAGTAAAATATTTTATTGATAATAATAGTGTAACTGGTCAAATTATAAGTGTGGATGGAGGTCAATCACTTGCTTGGCAAACACCAGATATAATCAATACCAAAGAATGAAAAAGAAAAATTTAGAAATTATAAAATTAAAACCTAAACAAGATTACTCTTATAAAAGGAAAATTTTAATAAGTGATTTAACTCTTCTAATATCAATAGGTATTCATGATTTTGAAAAAATAAAAAAACAGGAAGTAAAGTTTAATATTATTATTGATATAAACCCCTTACTCATTCCCATTGAAAAAAAGCTTAATAGTATTGTAAATTATGAAACTATAGTTAAGGACGTCACCAAACTTACAAAAAATAAGCACTACGAACTATTAGAAACATTGGCTGAGGATATTTTTTTTATATTATTTAAAAATATTAATATTAAAAAGATAAAACTTAAAATAGAGAAAACTCAAATTATTAAAAATACTTCTTCTGTTGGAGTAGAAATTACAAAAAAAAGATTATGCTAAATAACTTAGATTTAGGAAAAAAAGTTATTAAAGACCAAATTCCATTATTACCTAAAAATCCAGGTGTATATAGAATGTTAAGTGCAAAAAAAGAAATTCTATATATTGGAAAAGCAAAAAATATACCTAACCGATTAAAAAGTTATGTGTCTGACAGCAATTTAGCCATTCGCACTGAAAGAATGTTGTCTCTTACAAAATATTTAGAGATCACAACTACAACCAATGAAAGTGAAGCTTTATTATTAGAAGCGAATTTAATTAAAAAGCATAAGCCAAGATTTAATATTTTACTGAGAGATGATAAATCTTTTCCATATATATTTATTGGCCATAAAGATAAATGGCCACAACTTACTAAGTTAAGGGGAAAAAAAAATAGAGATGGTTATTACTTTGGGCCTTTTGCTTCAATAGGTTCAGCAAATTGGACAATAAAAATTCTTCAAAAAATTTTTATGTTGAGAGTTTGTGATGACACTGTTTTTAAAAATCGAGAAAGACCATGTATACTTTACCAAATAAAAAGATGTTCTGCTCCATGTGTTGGACACGTTGATGAACAAAACTACAAGAAAACAGTTGATGATGCTGTAGATTTTATTTCAGGAAAATCAAGAAGAATACAAAAAAAATTATCCAAAGAAATGGAAATAGCTAGTAAAGAATTAGATTATGAAAGGGCTGCCATTGCTCGAGATAGGATAAAAGCGCTCACACAAATTCAGTCTTCACAAAAAATTAACCAAACTAATCTGAATGAAGCAGATGTAATAAGTATTTATAAAGACTCAGGAAAAACCTGTGTACAAGTATTTTTTTTTAGGTCCAAACAAAATTGGGGCAATCAAGCTTTTTTTCCAAAACATGATCCTGATGAAAAATTAGAAAATATTTTATCATCTTTTATTTCACAGTTTTATGAAAATAAGACTATTCCTGAATTAATTATTACAAATTATAAGATTATTGAAAAAAGATTGCTAGAAAAAACTTTTAGCGGAAAGGAAAATAAAAATATTTTTATTAAAGAAGCTAAAACGAAAGAAGAGATAAGCTTATCTGATTTAGCTAAAAAAAATGCTAAACAAGCACTAACTCAAAAACTTTATGACACACAAAGTAATACAAATTTAATTGAGCAACTTTCTTCTAAATTTGAGTTAAATCAAAACACAGATTTAATTGAAGTTTATGATAATAGTCATATACAAGGTACCAATTGTATAGGTGCTTTGATTACTTTTGGAAATGAGGGTTTTGAAAAAAAAAGATACAGAAAATTTAATATAAAAAATGAATCCGTAAAAGGTGATGATTATGGGATGCTTAAAGAAGTTTTATTCAGAAGATTCTCAAAGGCTGTAAAAGAAAAAACTGGCGCCCTATCACTTCCAGATCTTGTAATGGTAGATGGTGGAAAAGGACAATATTCAGTTAGTAGAGAAATATTAAATGAACTTGGCCTACATGAGATGCCGATTATTGCCATAGCTAAAGGAAAAAATAGAAACGCCGGTGATGAGACAATGTTTTATGAAAATAAAGTTTATAAGTTTGAAAAAAATGATCCTCTTTTATTCTTCATTCAAAGGTTGCGAGATGAAGCACATAGATTTGCGATTAGTTCACATAGATTGAAAAGAAAAAAAGGTCTAAGTAAGTCGTTATTAGATCAAATTACAGGTATTGGAAAACAGAGAAAAAGAGCTTTATTAAATCACTTTGGATCAGCAAGGTCCGTTGAATCAGCTAGTTTTGATGAGCTTAAAGCTGTTGAAGGAATTGAAGACAATATCGCAAAGAAAATATATAATCATTTTCACGAATAAATATGAAAATACCTAATATTTTAACAATAGGAAGAATAATAATCGTTCCAATATTCGTTTTAACTTTTTTTATTCCAGGGTTTTTTGGAGATTTGATTCCTTTCTTCTTATTTGTTCTAGCAAGTTTTACTGACTATCTTGATGGTCTTCTAGCGAGATTATTTAAAGAAGAGTCAAAACTGGGAGAACTATTAGATCCAATAGCTGATAAAATTCTTGTAGCGGCAGCTTTAATACTTCTAGTAATGAATGGCACTATTAAAAATTATGAGGTAATTGCAGCTATTATAATCCTTACAAGAGAAATCCTAATATCTGGACTAAGAGAATTTTTAGCTAAAGGAGAGGTATCAATGCAGGTAACTGGACTTGCAAAATTAAAAACTTTTTTGCAAATGTTATCGATTGCAATTCTTTTAACTGGAGAAAGTGGAAATAAATTGATTAATTTTCAAGATTATAATGCGCAAACTATAGGAATTATACTCTTATGGCTCTCAGCTTTTTTGACACTGTATACTGGATATGATTATGTTAGAAAAGGTATCGACCATGCTATTAATGAAGATAACAAAAATAACTAGTGAATTTAACTGATATTAATATAAGAGAAAAAAGCTTTCATAATAAGCTTCAATCCCAAAAAGAAGGTAGATTTGAAAATATATTCTATAAGTCAATTCATAATATTACCGAAGATTTTTTTGCCTTTTTAGAGCATAATGCAAAAGAGTCTCAAATCTTAGATTACGGTTGCGGGGTAGGGTCATTTACTGAAAAAGTAATTAAATTTAAACCTAAAAAAATTACTGGAATAGATATTTCTGAAGTCTCTATTGATAAAGCTAAGAAGAAAGCAAATGAATTAAAAATTGACTCAAATTATATGGTAGATAATTGTGAGAAAACTAAGTTCGATGATAAAAGCTTTAATATTGTTTATGGCACTGGGATTTTACATCATCTTGAAATAAATAAGTGCTTAGATGAAATACATAGAATTTTAAAATCAGATGGGAGTTTAGTTTTTGTCGAACCTCTTGGAACTAATCCAATAATAAATCTTTACAGAAAATTAACTCCTAACTCTAGATCTAAAGATGAACATCCCCTTATGAACAAAGATTTAAAATACATTAATAGTAAATTTGTAGACACAAAGATAAAATATTATGGCTTTCTTACGTTAATATTTTTTCCTTTTTATAGATCGCCTAATAAATCAAAAATTTTTAGATTACTAGCTGGTTTAGATCAGCATTTATTTAAGTTAAAATTTTTTAAGCTATTTGCTTGGTCTTGCCTAATCACAGCTAAAAAAAATTAAGCAGCAGTTTTTTTTCTTACTAAAGATTGGTAGCTGTCAGTAAGTTCAGTTATTATATCGCAAATTTCAAAGTTATAATTATTAATTTTTGAAACTGGTGTAATTTCTGCTGCAGTACCAGTTAGAAAACAACCTACAAAATTTCCCATTTCTTCTGGTTTAATTTTTCTTTCCGTAACTACTATCCCTTTAGATTTTGCAATTTTAATCACTTCCCTTCTAGTAATTCCATCTAAAAAAGAATCTGGTATAGGCGTATGTAATTCACCTGCTACATCTTTAAAAAATATATTTGCTCCAGTTGCTTCAGCAACATTTCCTTCATGATCTAACATTAAAGAATCTGTAAATCCTTTGCTTTCTGCCTCATGTTTAGAAAGTGTACATATCATATATAAACCAGCAGCCTTTGTATCCCATGGAATAGAGTTCGGGTTTGGTCTTCTCCATGATGAAATATTTAATTTAATTCCTTTTAATTTTAACTTAGGATCAAAATAAGATCCCCATTCCCAAGTGGCAACTGCAACATGAATTTTGTTTATCTGAGCTGAAATTGCCATCATTTCACTCCCCCTCCAGATTACTGGCCTGACATAACCATTTTGAATTTTTTGAATATTCACAATTTTTTTACAAGCATCATTAACCTCTTCCTGGCTATAAGGAACTTTTATTCCCATTCTTTTAGCAGAATAAAATAACCTTTCCGTATGTTCTTCTAGTTTAAAAATTTCACCGTCGTAAACACGTTCACCTTCAAAAACACAGCTAGCATAATGGAGGCCATGATTTAAAATATGAATATTTGCATCTCCCCAATCAACGGTTTTTCCGTTAAACCAAATTTTTCCAGATCTTTTATCGTAAGGTATGCTTTCCATTATGAAGTAAATATATAGATTTTTTTGTTACAAAAAAGTATATTTCTTAATAGGATAAGTCAATATAACTTACCATTATGAAAGATTTACTTTACCTAAAAGATGAACAAATTAAAGATTTTATTCAACTTTTGTTTTATGCTTATCGAGAAATTTTTTCTGATCCAAAAGAAATCCTATCAAAAAAGTTTTTCGGGCCAGCGCACCTACGATCTTTAAATCTAATAGAAAGATATCCTGGAATAAGTCTGGGAGAATTAATGTTTAGACTTAAAGTTACAAAACAAAGCCTAAATAGAGTTTTAAGAGATTTAATCAAATCCAAGATGGTAAAACAGATTAAAGATGAGAATGACACAAGAAAAAAAAATTTATTTTTAAATAAAGAAGGTAAAATTTTTTTTGAAACTGTTTATAATTCTCAAAAAAAAAGAATTTTTAATGCTTTAAAGAATTCTAATTCAGACTCAGTTATAAAATTTAAAGAAGTTTTAAAGAGAATTGTTGATGGAAAATAATAAAAAACATATATTGATTGTGGATGATGATGATAGAATTAGAGATTTGCTAAAAGAATATCTAAATGAAAATAATTTTATCGTTTCAACTTCAGAGAACGCTGAAAATGCAAAATTAAAGATTGATCAATTTAAGTTCGACTTAATCGTACTAGACGTTATGATGCCTGGACAAGACGGTTATGATTTAACCAAAGAAATAAGGCAAAACATAGAAGTGCCAATAATTTTACTTACCGCTAAAGGTGAAGTTGAAAATAGAATTAAAGGTTTAGAATTGGGAGCAGATGATTATCTAAGTAAACCATTTGAGCCAAAAGAATTATTATTAAGAATAAAAAACATAACTAATAAAAACAATCAAATTGATTTAAATGTCAAACACCTTGTAGGTAGTGCTCAAGTAGATTTAAACAAAATGAGTATAACTTTAAATAATAAAAATAAAAAAATAAATATATCTGAAAAAAAAATTTTATTAGAAATGCTGGCAAACCCTGGAAAAGCTTTTTCGCGAGAAGTAATTGGTGAAATATCTGGAATTAACCAAGAAAGGTCAATAGATGTTATGATCACAAGGTTAAGACAAAAAATAGAAATTAATCCTAAAAATCCAAAATATCTTCGAACTATAAGGGGGTCTGGCTATGTTCTCTGGATTGAATAAATTTTTAAAAGTAGTTTTGCCTAAAAGGTTATTTTATAGAGCCCTAATAATAGTTGCTGCTCCAACAATTATATTACAATTGATTATTACTATTGTTTTTTATGACAGTATATGGATTAAGGCTAATAAAAATATTACTCGTTCTTTAATTTCTCAATTAAAAACTATTCAGGACGTTTATATAAACAATAAAGATAATTTAGATTTTTTTACTGATAGCTATAAAAATAATTTTAATTTTGAAATTGATATTAACAAAAATGTATTTCCATTAAATAGTGGTGAAAGAAAATTTAGTCCTATGGACAGATCTTTAAGACGTGAACTTAAATCAACTTTTGGAAATAATAACTATTGGTTTAATACATCTAAATTTAAAAATGCAGTTGAAATAAAAATAAAATTAGAAAATAATGAAGTAATAGAATTTATAGTACCTAAAGAAATGATATCTGCATCATCAGTAAGATTATTTGTTTTATGGACAACGTTACCATCTATAGTGTTGGTTTTAATCGCATTAGTATTTCTTAAAAATCAAACCAAACCACTGGTTAGGCTTGCTAAAGCGGCTGAAAGATTTGGCAAAGGCGATTATGTAAATGATTTTAGACCTTCAGGAGCGGCTGAAATTAGAAAAGCTGCTTATGAATTTGATAGAATGGCAAAAAGAATCAATCGTCATTTAAATCAACGATCGGAAATGTTATCTGGAATAAGTCATGACCTAAGAACACCTCTTACGAGACTTAAGTTGCAATTAGCAATGTTAAATCAAAAAAATATTTCTGAAAGTATGTCAAAAGATATTGATGAAATGGAAAAAATGCTCAATGATTATTTACAATTTGCTAAGACTCAAGCTCAAGAAGATACTTCTGTGATAAACCTATCTGATTTATTCAATGAAATAAAAAAAGATTTAAAAAATGAAAATTTAATTATCAGAAATTTAGAAAATACTATTCTAAAAGGAAGATCTTCTGCTTTAAAAAGATGTTTTGAAAATGTTATTCAAAATGGATTGACTTATGGAAAAAAAGTATATGTAGATATTCAAAAAGGCTCTAAAAGAGTGGTGATAAATATTGAGGATGATGGACCTGGTATACCTGAAGATCAGTATAAAAATGTTTTCAAACCTTTTATCAGACTTGATAAAAGTAGAAGTCTTAATCAGTCAGGTGTTGGATTGGGCTTAGCAATAGTTGAGGATATAGTAAACTCTCATGGTGGAAATATTCAACTCGGGAGAAGTAGATATAATGGTCTGCTAATTAAGATTTCTTTACCTTTTTAATTTTAGTTTTTTTTGATAATTTCTTTAGAATTACCTCTTGTTTCTGAACCAATTTTTTCAAGACCTCAAACTCATCTCTTGAAACAAGCCTAAGTTTATCGATTAGTTTATCTCGTTTAAATTTAAAATCTGTTGATATTTCTTTTTTAAGATCTTTTGAAGTTAAAATTCCATTTTCAATTAAACTTGATAAAGTCTTTAATAATTTTTCTGAATTACTCATAATATATCTTATTTGATAGAAAACTTAATTTCAAATATGTTATAAGAAATCATGTATACTCATAATTTAGACCCTATTTTATTTGATTTTGGGTTTTTAATTATCAGATGGTATTCACTTGCTTATATATTTGGTGTTTTAAGCGGTTGGTGGTTAGCTAAATTAATTATATTAAAAAGATTTAAAAATTTAAGTTTCAGCATTGGCGCAAAAGAATTTGACAATTTAATAACTTATTTAATCATATCGATGCTGCTAGGTGGTAGAATTGGTTATATCATATTTTATAATTTTGAGTATTACATTTCTAATCCAGTAGATATTTTAAAACTTTGGGAAGGTGGAATGTCTTTTCACGGAGCTCTTATTGGTATAATTTTTGGAACTCATTTATTTGCAAAAAAAAGAAAAATTCCTACTTTTTTTTTATTAGATATAATAGCTTGTGTGTCTCCAATAGGAATATTTTTTGGGCGATTAGCCAATTTTATAAATGCAGAATTAGTTGGAAAAACTACAGATGTTTTTTGGGGTGTTATTTTTCCAAATATTGACAATGCGGTAAGACATCCTTCTCAGTTATATGAGGCATTTTTAGAAGGATTAGTTTTACTCATTGTAATGAATATAATTTTATTTAGGAAAGAATATAAGAGAGCAACATGTTCTTATATGTTTTTAGTCCTTTATGGGATTTTTAGGATAATTTCAGAATTTTTTAGAGAGCCTGATGTGCAAATAGGTTATTTGTTCAACTTGGTTAGCATGGGAACTTTTTTGAGTGTTTTTATGATTGTAGCTGGCATGGTTATTTTTTTAGTAAAAAGATGATGTCTAATCAAAAATATTTTAAAGGTACAAAGAATCTCCCAGTTGACAAATTTTTTGAAAAAGTCCTTTTTGATAAAAAATTTGGATACTACTCATCTAAAATTCCCTTTGGTAGCTCAGGTGATTTTTTGACAGCTCCACTTATTTCTACTTTATTCTCAGAAATAATTGGAATTTGGTTGATAACAGCTTGGAAAACTTTGGGTGAACCAAAAAATTTTAATATAGTTGAACTAGGCCCGGGAGATGGGAGTTTATCAAAAATTTTACTAGAAGTATTTCAAAAATTTCCTAAGTTTAACAGTGCGACTAATATTTTTTTGCATGAAAAAAGTGATTTCTTGATTAAGCAACAAAAAAAAAATATTAATAGCTCAAAAGTAAAGTGGATTAAAAACTATTCAAGTATAAAAAAAGGACCAATTATTTTTTTTGGCAATGAATATTTTGATGCTATTCCTATTAAACAATTTTCTCGAAAAGGTAATTCATTATTAGAAAAGTACTATAAATTAAATAACAATAATAAAATTAATGAAATATATAAAAAAACATCCATTAAAAATATTTCTCAAATTAAAAAATTTAAGGTACTTAGAAGCTTGAAATTCATTGAATTTCCAAAATTAGGATTAGATGAAATGAGTAAAATAATAAAAAAAATAAATAAACTTAAAGGAGGAATTTTACTCATAGACTATGGATATTTAACACCTATCAATAAAAATACTTTACAATCTGTAATCAAGCATAAAAAAAATAACTTATTAAAAAATTTGGGTAATGCTGACATAACATCACTAGTTAATTTTAAACTTTTAAATGAATATTTTATTAAAAAAAAGCTTAAGGTAAAAAAAATTGTTACTCAAAAATTTTTTTTAGAAAAAATGGGTATTATCGAAAGAGCTGATATTTTAAGTAAAAAAATGAACTTTAGTGAGCAATCTAACTTATATTTAAGACTCAAAAGAATACTTGGAGCAAAGTTAATGGGAAACTTATTTAAAGTTATATTCGCTTATAAATTTAAAAAAAATAATTTTGTTGGATTTAAATAATGTTTTACTCAAAAAAACTTAAGAAATTTAAAAAAATTAATCATTGTTTTTTTTCAAAAAAAGGTGGTTTTTCAAAAGGAATTTATAAAAGCTTAAATTGTGGAAAAGGTTCAAAAGATAATAAGAAAAGTATTTATAGAAATTTGGCTTTAGTGTGCAAAAAGATGAAAATAAGTAAGAAAAAATTATTACTTATGCATCAGACGCACAGTAATAAAGTAACAATAGTTAATAAGAAGAATCAAAAAAATAGAAATTTTAAGTCAGATGCAATAATTACAAAAATGAGTGGATATGGTTTAGGTGTTGTTACAGCAGATTGTGTTCCAGTCATTCTTTATGATGTTAAAAATAATATAGTTGGATGTATTCATGCTGGATGGAAAGGAGCAATATCTGGTATTATAGAGAATACTTTAAAAAAATTAAAAAAATTAAATTCAGATAACAAAATTTTTGCTAGCATTGGACCCTGCATAGGGCAGAACAGTTATGAAGTAGATCTAAATTTTTATAAAAACTTTATATCAAAATCTAAAAAAAATAATATTTATTTTGTATCAAAAAATAAAAAAAAAAAATTATTTAATCTTAGGAAATATGTTGGTGATAAACTGTTAAGACTTAATGTAAAAGTAGATCATGTAAATCATGATACTTTTAAGGAAAGTTCTTACTTTTTTAGCTATAGAAGATCTCAGAAATTACATGAAAATGATTATGGAAGGTGTATTTCTATAATAAATTTAATTTAAGCTAATTTGGTTTGAAAACTTTTGAAAATAATTGTATAAATAAATACATTTCATGAAAATTCTATCTGGAACTAGTAACCTTAGATTAAGCAAGGAAATCTCTAAAAAATTAAAACTTAAATTAGTTAATACTAACATTAAAAGATTTTCTGATGGAGAAATTTTTATCGAGATTAATGAGAATATCAGAGGTAATAGTGTTTTTGTAATTCAATCTACGTCTAACCCTGCTAATGATAATTTGATGGAATTATTACTTGTTATAGACGCGTTGAAAAGATCTTCTGCAAAAAATATTACCGCAGTGATACCTTACTTTGGATACGCAAGACAAGACAGGAAGGTAGCTCCGAGAACTTCTATCTCTGCAAAAGTTGTAGCTAATTTAATTACAAATGCAGGAGCAAGTAGAGTTGTTACTGTAGATTTACACGCAGGACAAATTCAAGGATTTTTTGACATGCCTGTAGACAACTTATTTACCACTCCTCTATTTGCTAAATATATAAAGAGGAAATTTAATAACAAAAAATTAATTTGTGTATCTCCTGATGTGGGGGGTGTTCAAAGAACTAGAGGTTTAGCTACAAGAATAAAAGCAGATTTAGCAATAATAGATAAAAGAAGACCTAAGCCTGGTCAGTCTAAAGTAATGAATATAATCGGAAGTGTTAAAGGAAAAACTTGTATCATTGTAGATGATATAATTGATAGCGGTGGAACAATTGTTAATGCTGTAGATGCTTTAAAGAAAGCTGGAGCTGTTGAGGTTTATGTTTTTATCACTCATGCAGTTCTTAGCGGTGATGCTGTAAAAAAAATTAAAAATTCAAAAATAAATAAACTTATAATTACTGATACAATTGATACGTCACAAAAAATTAAAAATAACAATAAAATAGAGGTCATATCTATATCCTCATTAATGTCTGAGGCAATTAAAAGGATAGCTAATTCAAACTCGGTATCAGATTTATTCAATTAATACTTGTTTTATTAAATAAGTTGAGTTATATACCTTTTCCAATAAAAATTTAAATGAGCAACTTAAAAGCTATAAAAAGAGAAAGCGCCTCAACAGGTTCAACTAATAAATTGAGAGCAAGTGGACTTATACCTGCAATTTTGTATGGAGGAAAAGATCCAAATCAAAAAATTTCAATAGAAAAAAAAGCTATTAGAGACATAATTAATTCAGACACTTTTTTATCTAAAGTTTTAGAACTTGATATTGAGGGAAAAAAAGAAAAAGTTTTACCTCGCGAAGTTTCTTACCACGTTGTGTCCGATGAACCTATTCACATTGATTTTATGAGAATAGTTTCTGGAAAAAAAATTGTTATAGAAATACCAGTTATATTTATTAATCATGTAGACTCTCCTGGTTTAAAAAGAGGTGGAGTTTTAAATATAGTAAGAAGAGCAGTTGAATTGAAATGTCCTGCAGAAAATATACCTAATGATATAACTATCGATTTAACGGGAAAAGATATTGGAACAAGCATAAAAATATCTTCTGTAAAGCTTCCAGACAATGTAGCACCCACTATAATGGATAGAGATTTTGTAATCGCTACAGTTGCTGCTCCTACAGTAATTAAAGAACCTGAAAAACCTGCTGAAGGTGCGACTGATGCTGAAGGAGAGGCTCCTGCAGAAGGTACTGAGGCAGCAGCTAAAGATGGGGATCCAGCAAAAAAAGATGAAAAAGGAAAAGATAGCTCTGCTGATAAAAAACCTGAAGATAAAAAATCTGCTGAAAAGAAACCTGCTGAAAAGAAATAATTAATATGCTTTTACTTGTCGGACTGGGTAATCCTGGTTCTAACTATACCAACACAAGACACAATATCGGTTTCAAAATTATTGATGCTATCAACCTGCATTTTAAATTATCAAAGCAAAAACCAAAATTTAAAGGATTGCTAACAACTGGTAATATTGAGTCAAAAAAAATTTATGCTATTAAACCATTAACTTTTATGAATAATTCTGGAACAGCAATAAAAGAATTAATAGACTACTTTAAAATTGAAGCTAAAGATGTTTTTGTTTTTCATGATGACATGGATATTGATTTTGGTAAAATAAAAGCTAAGTTTGGTGGTAGTAGTGCTGGACATAATGGAATTGAATCGATCGATAAGTTTATTGGAAAGGACTATTCAAGAGTTAGAGTTGGCATTGGTCATCCAAAACAAAAGAAGAAAGTTAACAATCATGTATTAGAGGATTTTAAAGAAGATGAAGAAGATAAAATACAAGAAATTACTGAAAGTATTGTAAAATTAATACCTACTCTTATCGATAAAAAAATAGACTTGTTTTCTAGTAAAGTTAATCAAAATCTTGATGGGTTTTAAATGTGGAATTGTTGGGCTTCCTAATGTTGGAAAGTCTACTTTATTTAATGCTCTAACGGCCTCAAAAAATGCTGAAGCGGCAAACTTTCCTTTTTGTACGATCGATCCAAACATAGGTATAGTAGATGTAGTAGATGAAAGGCTGGATAATTTATCAAAGTTATCTAAATCAAAAAAAAAAATTTATACCAATATAACGTTCGTTGACATTGCGGGTCTTGTAAAAGGAGCTTCTAAAGGAGAGGGTTTGGGTAATAAATTTCTTGCTCACATAAGAGAAGTAGATGCGATTATCCATTTAGTAAGATGCTTCGAATCTGACACGATTACTCATGTAAATTCAGAGATAAATCCTATTAATGATTTAGAGACAATAAAAACTGAAATTATGCTTTCTGATATTGATATAATTCAAAAGAAACTAGAAAAAGGTAAAAAAAAATTACTTAGTGAAAAAGAAATAATAATATTAGAGAATAAATTAAATCTATTAAATAAAGGTGAAGACGTTGTAAGTGATAAAGAGGATGAAGATAAATTTTTATCTAGTATAGGATTATTAAGCATTAAGCCAAAAATAATTGTTTGTAATGTTGATGAAGAAAGTGTTGCGACAGGCAACAAATATACAGAAAATGTGAAAAATAATCTCTCTAAAGAAAAAATCGTAATCATATGTGCTGATATAGAAGATCAAATAATGGGTTTAGATAAAAGTGAACGAGAATCTTTTATGAAAGAAGTTGGGCTTAATAAAACTGGTCTTAATCAATTAATTAAAGAAGGGTATGAACTGTTAAATTTAGATACTTTTTTTACATCAGGCCCAGAAGAAAGTAGAGCTTGGACAATTAAAAAAAATACTTTAGCACCTAAGGCTGCAAGTGTGATCCATACAGACTTTGAGAAAAATTTTATAAGAGCAGAAGCAGTAACATGTGATGATTTTATTAAATTTGGTAGTTCAGAGAAATGTAAAGAAAACGGTAAATTGAGAATAGAAGGTAAAGATTATATTGTTAAAGATGGAGATGTATTATACTTCAGGGTCAATCCTTGACCAAATTTTCTTCATACTCAAATAGACCAAGGTAGTTAAAAGTATTAAGTAAATAATAACTTTTATTCCAGTTTTATGTCTTTCTTCAAGTTCTGGTTCAGCTGCCCAAGATAAAAATGTGGTGACATCTTTTGCCATTTGATCAACTGAAGCTTTTGTTCCATCTGAATATTCAACTATTCCTTCTGATAGAGGCGCAGACATTTTAATTTTATTTCCAATCATATACTTATTGTAATAAACTCCATCGTCTAATGTCATCCCTGACGGCGGTTCTTCATAACCCATTAATACTGAATAAATATAATTGGAACCACCTGGTCTTGCTTTAACTAAAACTGACATGTCTGGTGGATAAGCTCCACCATTAGCGGCGATAGAAGCATTAACATTTGGATACGGACTTTTAAACTTATCAGATGGTCTGCCTGGCCTAATAAACATTTCTCCTTGGCTATCAGGGCCATCTTCAATTTCTATACTAGCTGCAATTGCTTTCACTTCAGATTCAGAAAATTCAGGTCCTCCCTGCTCTCCCAAATTTCTATAACTGAGATATTGCATTGAATGACATGAAGAGCAAACTTCCTTGTAAACTTGAAAGCCTCTTTGAAGGGACGCTCTATCAAATTTACCAGTTAAACCTTTAAAACTCCATTTTACTTTTAAAAGATTAGCAGATTCTGCGCTATGTAAGTGATTAATTGAAAAAAAAATTATAAAAATTGAGAGCAGTAATTTTTTTGAATTATATTTTTGCATTATCTTTCTTGGCTAAAGATGGTTCAGCACCGCCTGTTAAAACAGGTTCTGAAATACTCATTGGTATGGGGTCAGTTTTTTCCATTAAACCCACTACCGGCATTACAACAATGAAATGAAGGAAATAATAAATTGTTCCAACTCTTGCTAGAACTAGATAGGTTCCTTCTGCTGGCATTGCTCCCATGTATCCAAGCATTAAAACGTCTAATACAAATATCCAATAGAATTGTCTATAAATAGGTCTAAATACTGCAGATCTAACTTTTGAAGTATCCAACCAAGGTAATATAAACAGTATAAATATTGCTCCAAACATCAAGATCACTCCTCCAAGTTTGTCTGGAACTGATCTTAAGATTGCATAAAAAGGAAGCAAATACCATTCTGGAACAATGTGAGCAGGAGTAACTAATGGGTTTGCGGGAATATAGTTATCAGAGTGGCCTAAAATATTTGGTGTAAAAAAAACAAATCCTGCAAAAATGATCATAAACATTAATAAAGCAAATGCATCTTTAATAGTTATATATGGATGAAAAGGCACTGTATCTTTTGATGGTTTTTTTATATCAATCCCTATTGGATTATTGTTTCCTGGAATATGTAATGCCCAGATATGTAAAACTACTAAACCTAAAATTAAAAATGGTATTAGATAGTGTAAACTAAAAAATCTATTTAATGTCGGATTATCAACTGAGTAAGCTCCCCATAACCAAGTTGTAATACTTTCACCTACTAAAGGTATTGCACTGAATAAATTTGTTATAACGGTAGCACCCCAAAAACTCATTTGACCCCAAGGTAAAACATAGCCCATAAATGCAGCTGCCATCATTAATACATAAATCATCAAGCCGATAATCCAGATCACTTCTCTTGGTGATTTATACGAACCATAAAATAAAGATCTAAAAATATGAATATAAACTGCTAAAAAAAACATCGACGCCCCATTACTGTGAATATATCTTATTAACCATCCAAAATTAACATCTCTCATAATATGCTCAACACTTGCAAATGCTAAATCAGCATGAGCTACATAATGCATTGCTAAAACTATTCCTGTAATAATTTGAGTCAATAAACAAAAAGTTAATATTCCTCCGAATGTCCACCAATAATTTAAGTTTTTTGGGGTCGGATAATCGGTTAAGTGAGAGCCTAATGTTAATAATGGTAAACGATCATTAAACCATTTTCCAGCTTTTGATTTAGGTGTATATTCGTGATCACTCATAAAATTATTATCCAATCTTGATTGTGTTATTATTTACAAATTCAAATTTAGGTATCTCCATGTTTTTTGGTGCAGGACCTTTTCTAATTCTACCAGAACCATCGTAATGAGAGCCATGACATGGACAAAACCAACCTTTGTAATCTCCTTTGTCTTTTAATGGAACACAACCAAGGTGAGTACAAACACCTAACATTACTAACCATTCGTCTTTACCTTTTTTAACTCTCTCTTCATCTTTTTGAGGATCTGGTAAATCTTTTAAACTAACGGATCTTGCCTCAGCAATTTCATCTGAAGTTCTTCTTTTAAGAAAAACTGGTTTTCCTCGCCATAGTACAGTTATGGACTTTCCTGGTTCAACTTGGCTAATATCAACTTCGGTTGTAGCAAGCGCTTGTTGGGCTTTATCAGGATTCATTTGGTGAACTAAAGGCCAAACAACTGCCCCTAGGCCAACAGCTCCAACTGTGTAGCTGGCTGTAAATAAAAAATCTCTTCGATTTACTTTTTCTTCTTTGCTCATTTATTTATGTGTTTATAATGTAAATATTTAATAAAACTAAATTATTCTATTTTCTAGGGTCAGAATGACACATAAATAAAGTAAATTAAGCAATAATAATGCACATAGCTCTATATAAACCAGACATACCTCAAAATACAGCGGCAATTATCAGGTTAAGTGCATGCTTAAACTTAAAAGTTCATATTATTGAGCCATGTGGGTTTAATTTACACGACTCAAGATTTAAAAGAGTGGTGATGGATTATATTGGGTTAAGTAAAATTTTTAGATACCAAGACTATGATATATTTATGAAAAAAAATCAAAAATCAAGAATTGTTCTTATGACAACTAAAGCTAAAAAATCATACTATAAATTTAAATTCAAAAAAAATGATATGCTTTTATTCGGTAGGGAAAGTGCTGGCGTTCCTGAGTCTTTGCATAAAACAATAAAAAACAGACTAAAAATTCCAATTAGTAAAAAAACAAGATCCCTTAATGTAGCCATGACAGTTGCTATAGTTGTGTCTGAAGCTTTGAGGCAAAATAATTTTTCAAGTTAATGATAAACTCTGAATTTAAAAAAAAAATAGCTAATAGTTGGTTTGATTATTTACAAAGCCAAATCTGTAAAGAATTTGAAATTTTAGAAAAAGGTAGAATAAAATTTGTCAAACGAAATTGGTATAAAGATAATAAAAAGGAAGGAGGAGGAACTTCTTTTATGATGACGAATGGAACTATATTTGAGAAAGTTGGAATTAATAAATCTACTGTTTCAGGAAAATTTAAAAAAAAATTTAGATCAAAAATATTGGGAGCTAATAAAGATGGAAAATATTGGGCATCAGGTGTCTCAGTAGTAGCTCATATGAAAAATCCTAAAATACCTGCAGTTCATTTCAATACTAGATTTATTGTTACTTCAAAAGAATGGTTTGGAGGTGGAATGGATGTAACTCCAAGTCATGATGATAAAAAAGAAAAATTATATGTACATAATGAACTTAAAAAAGTTTGCTTACAAAATAAAAAAAATTATAAAAATTATAAAATATGGTGTGATAAGTATTTCTATTTACCCCATAGAAATGAAGCAAGAGGAATTGGTGGAATTTTTTTTGATTATGAAACTGAAAATTGGAGTAAAAATTTTAAATTTGTAAGAGAGCTTGGTTTTACTTTTATAAATATATCAAAAAATATAATTAAAAAAAAAAAAAAATTAAAGTGGACAAAAATAGATAAAGAAAAACAACTTATAAAAAGAGGAAGATATGTTGAATTTAATCTTTTATATGATAGAGGTACAAAATTCGGTTTAAATACAGGTGGAAATACAGAGTCTATTTTAATGTCATTACCTCCACAAGCAAATTGGAAATAAATTATGGATAAAGAGCCAATTACAGTTAAGGGTTTAGAAAATCTAAAATCTGAATTAGAAAATTTAAAAAATATTCAAAGACCAAAAGTAGTAGCAGCGATAGCTGAAGCAAGAACGCATGGAGATTTAAAAGAAAATGCAGAATACCATGCAGCAAAAGAGCAGCAAGGATTAATTGAGGGTCGTGTCTTAGCGATAAATGACTTGATAGCTAGAGCTAATGTTATTGATGTTACAAAAATAGATAATGAAGGAAAAGTTATTTTTGGCTCAACAATTAAAGTTCAAGATTTAAAGACAAAGAAAGAAATTTCTTACAGGTTAGTTGGGCAAGATGAAGCTGATATTTCAAAAAATTTAATTTTTTACAAGAGTCCAATTGGTAAAGCCTTGATAGGTAAGATTAAAGATGACTTGGTTAGTGTTAACACACCTTCTGGTGAAAGAAATTTTGAGATAAAAGATGTTGAATATATTTAATTATTTCGATTATTTATTATTTGCGAAATTCTGTGTTTTGAAATTTTAAAATCATTATTAAGCCATTCGTTTTCTAATAATTTAAGAACTTGCCCTATTAATGCCCCCTCTTTTATTCCTCGATTTTTCAAATAATTACCATCAAAAGGAAATTTGGGCAAAGATACTTCTTGTATAGTTTTTGAAGTTTTTAAATAGTCTTGTAACTTATATTTTTTATCGTTTGAAAAGTAAATCAAATTTAATTTTTTTAAATTATTTTTTCCAAAATAAAAAATATTTTTTTTTAAATCTTTTTGAAAAAATTTTTTATTTTCATAAAATTTTATAAAGTTACTAGCTAAAAGATTAAGGCTTTCCTTTAATTCATTAGAAACATTATATTTATGTGAAAAATATTCATGATTATTTGTGTCATCAATTAGCAATATAGCTAAAAGTATATATTTATCTATGTAAATTTGCTTTGGAACATCTGTCAATTTATTAAATCTTTTTAAGTACTTAAATTCTGGGAAAATAAGTAAAAAAATTTCTTTCAATGACTCATAATTATTTAATTTTATAAAATTTTTTGTAGATAAGATTTTAAATAATTCAGCTAAAATTCTTTCTTTAGAAATATTTTTAATACCACTTAAATTTAATTTTATAGCTTGAATTGTTGATTTTTCTATTTCACTTTCATATTCTAGAGAAAATCTAATAAAACGTATGATCCTTAGATAATCCTCTTCAATTCTTTGCTGTGGATCTCCAATAAATTTAACAACATTATTTTTTAAATCTTTAATGCCTAATTGAGGATCAAATATATTTCCATCTATATCTAAATAAATTGCATTGATTGTAAAATCTCTTCTATTTGAGTCTTCTTTCCAGTTGTCAGTAAACTCTACCTCCGCATGTCTACCATCAGTTTTAATATCCTTTCTTAATGTTGTTAATTCAAGTTTTAAATTATCTGAAACAAGAGTTACAGTTCCGTGTTTAATGCCAGTATCTATGACATTAAATTTTGTATCTTTAAATTTTTCTTTTACTTGATCGGGACTTAGAGAGGTTGCAATGTCAATATCATCTATTTCTTCATTAGATAAATATTTTCTAACAGATCCACCAACAAACATAGCTACTTTAGGTTTGTTAGGAAAACCTTCTTGTAGTTTTTTAAAAACAAATTTTAAATCACTGTTTTTATAAAAAGGGAAAATTTTTTTTTTTATTTTTTGAATAAAACTAAGATCAAACATATTTTATTGGCTGGGGCACTAGGATTCGAACCTAGGATGGCGGTATCAAAAACCGCTGCCTTACCGCTTGGCTATGCCCCAATATTAAGTTTTTGATATATCATAAATCTGTAAATTTAAATAGTTTTTGCAACCGAAAACCAGTATTTGGGATATTTTAACTTTATTCCATTTAAAGCAGCTTTGGCAGCTTTTTCACTTTTAAATAACCCATAGCAAACAGATCCTGAGCCGGTCATTCTGGAAAAATAACACCCCCTTTTTTTTCTTATTTCTTCAATTATCGTTTTTATAGCAGGGTATTTTTTTTCTACAATTGATTGCAAATCATTGTTTTGACTAAGTAGAAATTTTATAAATCGACTTTTGCTATTAATCTGATTGAAGCTAAACTTTGATTTTAAAGAACATTTTTTTACTTTTGAGTAAATGTAATGAGTAGAACATCCTATATTTGGGTAAACTAATAAAAAATTTAGTTTATATTTCTTTTTAAAATTATCAATTTTTTTAAGACTTTTTAAAAAACCTTGTTCATAAAAAAATAATTTTAGATCAGAGCCTATTTTTTTTTCTAAAATTCTTAATAAACTTTTGTTAATTTTGCCTTTAATAAGGTGTTTTACTAAACACACGGCGTTACTTGTTCCTCCACCCAATCCAGCAAATACAGGTATTTTTTTATTTACCAAAACTGAATAATAATTGGAGATTAAATTTCTTTCTCTTAATATCGTCAAAATATCTGTAATAGAATTTTTTTTTTTAATATATTTTGCAAATCTCCCTTGAAACCTAATTTTATCTTTCTGACTTTTAATCTTTTTTATTTTTATGTGATCACATAAATTAATCAAACAAAAATAAGACTGTATGTCATGTAATCCATTTTTTTTGAGTTTTTTATTTATATTTAATGATAAATTAATCTTTGAAAAGGATTCTAAAATCATTTTGCTTTAAAGACCTGATACCAATTTTTTTTTAATATTATCTTTTAGTTCTTTTTCTGCATCTTTCAGGTTTAATACATAGTTCCAAAAATATCTTGCTTGAATTTTTTTTCCATTCTTCCAAAGCGCATCACCATAATGATCATTTACTACTGGGTCAGCTGGCATTAATTTAACTGCTGACTGAAGATAATATTTTGAATCTTCATATTTTTTTAATTTAAATAAAGCCCAACCTAAAGAGTCAATAATATAAGGATCATTTGATTTTAAATTATTTGCTTTTTTAAGCATTTTTAATGATTTATTTATATTTATTCCTTTTTCAATCCATGAGTAGGCAAGATAATTAATAACATAAGCTTGATCAGGACTTACATCTAGTGAAGATAATAAATCAGCTTCTGCTTTGTCCCACTCTCCTATTCTCTCGTACGAAACTCCTCTTCCATCTTTTGCTCCTGGGTATAAAGGATGTATTTTTTTAATCTCTTCAATTAGTTTGGTATAAAGTTGAATCGCATTTTCAAATTGATCATTATTTTTTAAAAATTTTGCATAATCATATGTTACATAAATATTTTTTTGTGATAATTTTGTGTAAGTATTGGAAATAAGTTTTAATGCTTTTTCTTTTTTATCCTCTTTAATAAAAATTTTTGCATTTTGTTTTGCGCTGTACCACAAAAAAGCCTCTCCTTGTTTACTCATTTTTTTATAGATTTTTTTAGCTTGCGTAAAATCACTTGTATTATAAAAATTTTCAGCAAACAGTGCGTCGTAGGAATGAAAATCATTATTTAAATATTTTGACAAATTTAAATAAAAATTAGAAAACGAATAAAGACGTTGTGATGATAAAGCATTAGCTGTTATATAAAATAGCTCAGCAACTACATGTGATAAATTTTGGCAATTAAAATTATTTTTATATTTTTTATTTTTTAAGTCTAATTTATATTGATTTAATAATAAATTTCTTGGATACAATTCAAGTGAAGAATTCACTAATTTTTTTGCTTGTTCAATTTTACCTATCTTTGATAAGTATGTTGCGTAAAAATAATTATATCTAGAAAAATCTGTTTTTTTTAAGATAAGTTTTTCAAAAAATAATTCAGTTTTTTGACTGTTATAAAAGCAGTGTAAAAATACATTTTGAATATTTTTTAAATTTGTAAACCTAGATTCAATTTTATTAATTTTATTTTGAGCATCGTTAAAATCTAAATTTTTAAAACTTACCCAGTTTAAAAGAGAATCTGAAACAAAATTGTTAAGCATGGAGTTAGTTTTTCTTTTTTTAAGTTTTAAGAAATATTTTTTAGCTAGATCAAGATTTTTGTTTTTTAGGTAATAAATGCCCATTGTTAAATCACTTTCAAAATTACTTAATTTTCTTCTTTCTAGTTGTTTTGAGTAACTAAATGCTTCGTTAATTTTTCCTAGGTTAATTAATGAATAAAGATATCTTAAAGAATAATCTAAATGACTTTCCTCTAGACCATTTAATTTTTTTAAAAAATAATAGGATTCATTGTATTTATTATCATTCAAAAGTAGTATTCCTGAAAAATAATCTGAAATATAATTTCCTTCATTAAATTTATCTAAGTTTTTAGCCTGGAGAGGGAGAAGAAAAATGATGACAAATAGTATTTGTAATATAAGCTTTAAACTAAATTTAAATATATTCATAAACTTCATGATAAAGAAAATTAATACTAAAACAATTAAGTTAATTAAATTTTACAACTTTATTAACCACAATTTAATTTACAATAATAAGGCAATCAATAGATACAAAAAAGATACTTTTGAAATATCAAGCTCTAAAGCCGAAAAGCTAAAGAAACTAAAAAAAGCTATCTATAATATCAAAAACTGTAATTTGAAAAAAAATGCAACTAATATTGTTTTTTCAGATGGTAACCCTAAAGCAAAAATTATGCTTATAGGGGAAGCTCCTGGTTCTAATGAGGATCAAGAAGGCCTTCCTTTTGTGGGTCGAGCTGGAGCGCTACTAGATAAAATGTTGGACTCAATCAATCTAGATCGTAAAAATATCTATATCACAAACGTTATAAACTACCGTCCACCTGAAAATAGAAGCCCAACTGAAGAAGAAATAAAAAGATACTTACCTTACCTTAAAAAACATATTGAAATTATTGATCCAAAGATAGTTGTTCTATTGGGTAGTTCTGCAATGAATGCTTTGGTTGATAAAGAAAAAGTTATTTCAGAGGTAAGAGGTAAATGGATGGAAAAAATAATTGGAAAATGTAAAACTTCAATTATTGTTACCTTTCATCCAGCTTTTTTAATGAGACAGCCAACTCAAAAAAAAATGGCCTGGATTGATCTTAAAATGATCAGAGATAAAATAGCTAAATTAAAAATTTAATTAAAAAATATGATTACAGCTGGTGTGGATGAAGTAGGTAGAGGTTGTTTAGCTGGACCAGTAGTATCATCGGCTGTTATATTAAAGAGGTCTACAAATCTGAGTATATTAAAAGACTCAAAAAAAATTACCTTTAGAAAAAGAATAGAAATAGCAGAACATATTAAGCTTAATTCAATTTATGCTATAGGTATGGCGTCTGTTAAAGAGATATTAAATTTAAATATTTTACAAGCAGCTCTACTTTCAATGAAAAGAGCTATAGATAAATTGTCAGTTAAACCAGAGTTAATTCTTATTGATGGAAATTTTGCACCAAAAGGATTAACAAATTTTAAAACGATAATTAATGGTGATGAAAAAGTTAAATCAATCAGCGCTGCTTCTATAATCGCAAAGGTATATAGGGATCAGCTTATGATCAAATTGTCAGAAAAATTTCATAACTATGCCTGGGAAAGAAATTTTGGCTACGGCACTAAAGCGCATATGGAAGGTTTAAAAAAATTTGGTGTAACACCTCATCACAGAAAAGGTTTCAAACCTATACACAAGATGTTGTCGAGCTAGGACTCTGAGACACTAAAAGACACTTTTTTTTCTAAAACTGTTTGACCGCAGATTCAATTTAAGGTTGAATCAAAAAATGCCAAAGGTATTTAATAAAATTGTAAACGGAAACTGTATTAAGGAAATAAAAAAGATTCCTAATAAATCCTTTGATTTAGTTTTTGCAGACCCCCCTTACAACATGCAGATAGGTGAAACTTTAACTAGGCCAGATGCTAGTAAAGTAAATGGCGTTGATGATAAATGGGATCAATTTAACAGTTTTAAACATTATGATGATTTTAGCAAAGCTTGGTTGAAAGAATGCAAAAGAATATTAAAAGATAATGGGAGTATTTGGGTTATAGGTTCTTACCACAATATTTTTCGACTAGGCTATCATTTGCAAAATCTAGACTACTGGCTTCTTAATGATGTAATTTGGAGAAAAAATAATCCAATGCCAAACTTCAGGGGCACAAGATTTACTAACGCACATGAAACTTTAATTTGGGCTTCAAAAAGTAAAAAATCAAAATATACATTCAATTATCAATCTCTGAAATGTTTAAATGACGATTTACAAATGAGGTCTGATTGGATGCTACCGATTTGCAATGGAAAAGAAAGATTAAAAAAAAGTAACGGTAAAAAAGTTCATTCTACTCAAAAACCAGAATCCCTTTTACATAGAATTATTTTAGCCTCAACTAATAAAGGTGATACAGTTTTTGATCCATTTTTAGGAACAGGTACTACTGCTGTAGTATCAAAAAAATTAGGTCGAAATTATTACGGTATTGAAAAAGACTTAAAATATTTCAAAGCTGCTCAAGAACGAATAAGTAGTACTAATAAAATTGAGGATGATTATTTGGACACATTAGAAAACAATAAGTCTAAGCCAAGAATACCTTTTGGCTCCTTGGTAGAGCTAGGAATATTAAAACCAGGAACTACATTATTTGATCCTAAAAAGAAAATTAATGCTAAGATCATGGTTGATGGTAGTATTAAATATAAAGAGTCAGAAGGATCAATACATAAAGTTGCAGCAAAAATTATGGGTGCAGAAAGTTGGAATGGTTGGACTTACTGGCATTGTAATATAAATGGATCAACTGTAGTTATTGATAGTTTAAGACAAAAATTTATCTCCAAAAAACAAATTTAATTTCTATAAACTTTACCTAAATAGCCTTCAATAAAAGTTTTACGCTTAACTAAAAACTTCAAGAATATATTTCTAATTTTTTGCATAAAAGAACTTGAAAGATGAAATGCAAAGAAATTTAAATTAGACCTTCTTTTAATAATTTTTACTCTTGCCGACCTGTTTTTAAAATAAATATTATGTGCCTCTTCATTATTTTCTTTTAATAAACTAAATAGATCGTAAGCTCCTTCGATTGATTGAGTTGCTCCTTGTGCCATAGTTGGAAGCAATCCATAGAAAGCATCGCCTATATAAAATACTTTTTTATTTGATGATGGAAGTATAATATTTGTTGAGTATAATGGCCACGAATTGACATCTCCTTGAAATAAATCTTTTAAATTTGAATTTTGGCTTAAAACTTTTTCATTAATTAAATTTTTTATATTATCTGGATCAAATTTTTTCTCTCTCACAATACATACTAAATTAAGCTCATGTTTTTGATTAATAGGATAAACAACTAAATGTGTATTTGATCCCATAATTAAATTGATATTTTTTTCATCTATATTTAATTGGTGTTTTGAGTTTAAGATTGTTCTTATAGCAATAGCATTTTTGAATTGAGGTTTATTTTTTTTTTTCTCAAAAAAAGATTTGGTATTGGAAAACATTCCATCTGCAGCTATTACATAATCTACTAAATCATTAGTGTTGTCATCAAAGTTTATTAAAATTTTACCTTTGATTTCAGATAATTTTTTAATCCGTTTTCCAAATCTTAAATGTTGATTATAAACTTGATCTTTTAAAAACTCTATTAATGTTGATCTTTGAAGTGTGGTGTATTTAGTTTTTTCATTATTGAATTTAGTAAGTTCTAGTTCACAAATTTTATCATTATCTAAAGAATAAAAATTTATTTTTTTTGGATGATAAATTTTTTCTGAAGAAATTTTATTAAAACCAATTTTATTTAAAATTGATACGCTGTTAACCGCTAATTGAATCCCAAAACCTTCCTCTAAAGATAAACTTTCTTCTTTTTCATAAACCATAAATTCAAAATCAGAGTGTGTTTTAATTAAATTCGCAAACGTTAATCCTGCAATACCAGCGCCAATGATAGCTATTTTTTTTTTCATTAAAATAAAATTGATACTTGTTTAAATATTTTTTTTGTAAACGTTGGAATAAATTCTTTATTTTTTTCTATTGAATACCAATTGAAACTTGAAGGTATTTTGTTTGAGAACTTATAATATAAGTTAATATTTAATTTGATATTTGATATGGAATTTTTATAATTACTTAAAAATTTCCAATTTGTTTTGCTAACTTCTTTATTTGTTTCTTTTATTTTAGGCAAGTTAAATTCATTTAGAAAACCTAGGTTATTTTTTTTGGTAAGTGCTATTTGTTTTTTTTTATTTATATAACAAAAAACATCATAATTTTTATTTTTAATCATTTTATTTTTAGTATTTTTTATTTTATTCGAAGAATTAAAATACTTACAAGATTTATTCAAATTACAAATACTGCATTTTGGGTCTTTTGGTTTGCAAACTAGTGCTCCAAACTCCATTAAAGCTTCAACAAAATCAGAATTTCTTTTTGTACTAAATAGTTTTTTTTTATTTAATTGAATAAGTTTTTCGAAATCATTCTTGAGCTCTTTTTTATTTAATATTCTTGCAAACACCCTTTTTACATTTCCATCAACTGCTATTATTGGCTTATTATGAACTAGGCCAAGTAATGCATTTGCAGTGTAGTCTCCGACTCCTGGTAATTTTTTTATTTCTTTTATTTCACAAGGTAGTTTTGATTTATACTCCTGTACTAATAACTTTGAAGACGCTAAAAGATTTCTGGCTCTTCTATAGTAACCAAGTCCTTCCCATAATTTTAAGATTTCTCTCTCTTTGCTTCTGGATAGGTCTTTTAATGTTTTATATTTTTTAGTAAATTCATTAAAATATGGGATTACCGTTTTGACTTGTGTTTGTTGCAACATAAATTCACTGAGCAGTCTATAATAGAGCTTTTTAGGTGAGTTTTTGCTAACACGCCATGGTAAGTTGCGCTTATTATTATCGTACCAACAAAGAATTTTTTTTGATAAATTAGGTTTTAAATGCATAGTAAAAATAATAATAATAAATCACGCAATTTCATACAAGGGTTGAGACCCTTTTCAAGCTCAATACCTAAAACTTTAAAAAAACATTTGAAAAAGGGTGGTTATAACTATTCAAACATTGTTGATAATTGGACTAAAATGGTGAGTAAAAAAATATCTGATGCTTGTTATCCAATTACAGTGAAGATGGGTAAAGAAATGAAAGATGGCACTTTGGTGCTAAACGTGCTTCATGGAAAAGAACTAGAAATTGAATATGAAAAAAATGAAATTATGGAAAAATTAAATAGTTTTTTTGGATATAATTGTATTAGTCAAGTAACATTAAAAATTGTGCAAGAAAAAATTCAATTTAAAAAAAATAAGTTTCCTAAGATAAGCAATATTATGAAAATAAATGAAAATATTGATAGAGTAAAAGATACTCAATTAAAAGGTTCATTAAATATATTTTTAAAGGCTTTCAATGAGAGAAATAAATAAATTTATTTATAAAGTATTATTTTTTTTTTTAATCTTTTTTTCAGTAAATGCTGAAAATAAAATTTTAAGCATCGGGAGCAGTGATGCTAAAATTACTGTAAAAGTATTCTCTTCTCTTACATGTCCACACTGTGCTAATTTTCATAAAAATATTTTTGAAAATCTAAAAAATGAATATATCAATCAAAATTTCGTAAGATTTGAACATCATAGTTTTCCACTAGACTTAGCGGCACTTAATGCAGAAATTATTGTTAGATGTCATCTAGATAATGAAAAAAGATTTAACTTATTGGGTGAGATTTATAAAAAACAAAATAAATGGGCTGTAGGGTCTGATATAAAGACTATCAATGAATTAATTAAAAAGATTGGTTTAGACTCAGGTTTAAATGATACTAAAATGAATGAATGTCTTAAAAATGAAAGTGTTCAAGACCAAATTTTAAATGAGAGAATTGAAGCTCAAAAAAAATATAAAATTCAATCAACTCCGACTATCTATATAAATGAAAATAAATATGAAAATGATCATGACTATAAATCATTTAAGAAAGCAATAGAAAAACTTGTAAAAAAATATGAGATTTAAAAAATTAGAAATTAATGGTTTTAAATCCTTTTCTGAAAAGACGACTTTTTTTATTGAAGATGGTTTAACAGGAGTGGTTGGTCCCAACGGATGTGGTAAATCCAATATTGTTGAGTCATTACGATGGTGTATGGGTGAAAATTCAGCTAAAAGTATGAGAGGATCTGGAATGGAGGATGTTATATTTTCTGGAACATCTAATAGACCTTCAAAAAATATTTCAGAAGTAGCCCTAATGTTAGATAACAAAACTAAAGAGGGTTCTACACAATATAATGATTTCGATGAGATAGAAGTTAAAAGAAAAATAGAGAAAAACAAAGGATCTAAATATTATATTAATAACAAAGAAGTCAGAGCTCGTGATGTACAAACCTTTTTTGCAGATTTATCTACTGGTGCACACTCTCCCTCATTAATTAGCCAAGGAAGAATAGGTCAACTTGTTACTGCAAAACCAATAGAGAGACGTTCAATTCTTGAAGAAGCTGCTGGTATATCTGGCATTCATGCAAGAAGACATGAGGCTGAAACAAGACTCAACGCTGCTGAAAATAATTTAAAAAGAGCTGATGAGCTCAAAAAACAACAACAAAAACAACTGGACAATCTAAAAAAGCAAGCTGAAGAAGCAACAAAATATAAAGAAATATCTGGGGAAATTAAAAAAGTTGAGTCTGGCTTATACTATTTAAAAATTCAAGAAATAGAAAAAGATAAAAAACAAATTGAGGAAAGACTTAGTGAGCTAGATGATGAGATAAGTGCTGTAAATATTGATTTTAATCACAATAACACTCTCTTAGAGGAAGAAAACAAAAAACTTGCACCATTACGGGATAAAAAAATGGAAAGTTCTGCAAAACTGCAGAAGCTAAATTTAGATATAACAAGTCTTGATGAGGAAGAAAAAAGAGTAAAATCTCTACAAATAAAACTTGAAACATCTGTTACAACAGCTGAATCAGATTTAGAACGTGAGAGAAGTATTTCTTTAGATGCTGAGTTAAACGACAAAAGAATATCGAAAGAAAAAGAAGAGCTATTAAAAACAGAAAACGAACTTATTGAAGTAGAGACTGCATCATCTAAAGAGCTTAATACATCAAAATCAAATCTAAATAACCTACAAGCTAAACTTGACACATTGTTAGATAAAATAGAAAGCTTTATTGATCAAGAAAAAAAATTAACAAAAGAGATTTTTCAAGAACTAAAAAAATTAGTAAGTAAAATAACTTTATCTCAAGAGGAATATGCAGAGAGGTATGGTAAAAATAAGTCTATTCAAAGTGACTCGATTAAAAGAAAAGAAAGAATAAAAAATATAGATATTGAGTTAGAAAATTGGAGAAGTCTAAAATTAAATTCAGTAAAAATGATCTCTGAACTAAATGAAAGAAAAAACAAAATCAAGTTAGAGTTAGATGAAAATAAAAAAAATCCTGAACGTATAGCAACTTCAAAAGGTCAAAACCTACAAAATCTTGAAAATACAAAAAAAAGAAATGAAGAAATTGAATTAGAATTAGTTGAAGCAGAAAAAAAATATTATTTGATTAATGAAAATTTAAAAGAAATACAATTAAAATTGTCAGATTTAAAAGAAAATAAAGCTAGAAACGAAGCTACAATAGAAGGAATAGATAACAGAAAAAAAGATTTATTATACTCAGTAAAGAATGAATTAGGTGTTGAAAATGAAATATTATTATTAGCAAATTCAGATTTAAGTAGTTTGTCTAAAGACGATTTTCCTAACATAGAAGATCAAAAACAAAAAGTTGAAAAAATTAAAAAACAAAGAGAATCTTTAGGTTCTGTAAACCTTCGAGCTGATGAGGAAACTAAAAAATATGAATCGGAAATAAAAAAGATGGAAGATGATAGAGCTGATCTTTATTCTGCAATAGTAAAATTAAAAGCGAGTATTAATGAACTTAATCAAAAAGGAAGAGAAAGACTTCTTGAGGCTTTTACAAAAGTTAACAGAAAATTTAATGAAGTTTATACTAAATTATTTAATGGTGGTTCTGCTAAAATTGAATTAGTAGATTCCGATGATCCATTAGAAGCTGGTCTCGAGATGCTTGTGTCTCCTCCAGGAAAGAGACTCCAATCAATCACTTTGCTATCTGGCGGTGAACAAGCGTTAACTGCATTATCTTTAATTTTTGCTGTTTTTTTAGTCAACCCCTCTCCTATTAGTATTTTAGATGAAGTTGACGCTCCTTTAGATGATGCTAACGTAACAAGGTTTTGTGCATTGCTTGATGAGCTAACAAAAATCACAAAAACAAAATTTATAATCATTACTCACCACGCATTAACAATGTCAAGAATGCATAGATTGTATGGAGTTACTATGGCAGAACAAGGAGTTAGCCAATTAGTTGCCGTTGACTTACAAAAAGCCGAAGAGCTTGTAGCTTAAAATTTTTTAAAAATTATGGCTCCCGATGACTTTAAAACTCGCCTTAAAATTGCAAAATCAAAAATAAAAAAACAGGTTCTTTCTGATAAGGAAAAAAGGGGGTCTTTTATGGGTAGTGCGTTCAAATTAGGCACAGAATTAGTTGCAGCAGTTGGAGTTGGGACAATAATTGGGTTTATTTTAGATACCTGGTTTGATACTAAACCATGGTTAATAATAACTTTCTTTTTTTTGGGAGCGGCAGCAGGAATGCTCAACGTGATAAGGACAGCAAATCGGATGCAAAAAGAAGATTAATTAGAGGATTTTTATGGCAAGTAACCCAATGCAACAATTTAGTGTTCATAAAATTGGACCTGAAATTAAAATAGCTGGAATTGATTTGTCTTTTACCAATGCAAGTTTATTCATGGTTATCAGCGCTGGTTTAATTGTACTTTTTTTATTTTTAGGGACTAAAGAAAAAAAAATAATTCCCAATAAAATTCAACTAATTTCAGAAATGCTTTATAATTTTGTTGCTAAAATGATCAGTGATACCGCAGGTTCTAAAGCAAAACCATATTTCCCATTTATTTTTAGTTTATTTATGTTTGTACTGTTATGCAATATGGTTGGTATGCTTCCTTATTCTTTTACTGTTACTAGTCATATAATTGTTACTTTAATTATGGCTTTATTTATATTTTTAGCAGTAACTGTAATAGGATTTATGAAACATGGTTTTAAGTACTTAAGTATATTTGTTCCAAGTGGGGTCCCTGCAGTGCTTTTGCCTTTGATCACAGTAATTGAAATTATATCTTACTTAAGCAGACCCGTTAGTTTATCAGTAAGATTATTTGCTAATATGATGGCAGGTCACACTATGTTAAAAGTATTTGGAGGATTTGTAATTAGTTTAGGAATATTAGGTGGTTGGTTACCACTTAGTTTTTCAGTAGCTTTAACAGGCTTAGAAATTTTAGTGGCATTTCTACAAGCTTATGTTTTTGCAATATTAACCTGCATCTATTTAAATGATGCATTAAATTTACATCATTAATTAATAAAGGAGGAAAAATGGAGTTAGAAGCGG
>Ga0209631_10000567_pt1 | contig 50348 bp, 53 predicted proteins | sample COG_08_FD_184752 | JGI IMG/M metagenome (GOLD analysis project Ga0209631, IMG submission 184752) | Pelagic Microbial community sample from North Sea - COGITO 998_met_08 (SPAdes) (version 2) | ecosystem: Environmental > Aquatic > Marine > Neritic zone/Coastal water | place: Helgoland, sampling... | reverse complement strand
GAAGCTCTACTTTTTTACATTTCATATCTCCATAATTTCCACCTCCCGTTGCATTTGCAAATAAATTTAAGGGTTGAATATCACTTATATCCTCCAACATACCCGGAATTAACCCTCTACCTTCCGTTATACCGGGTATATCGCAACCAACTACATCTTTAAAATTAATATTTCCCAGCAAAGGAATCTTACCTGTTGGAATATTACGAACATATACCCATCGTGTTTTCCCGCTACAATTGTTTTCACTATCTGAAGAACATTTTCCAAGCGGTACAAAATAATTTGAACCCATCGAATAATCTGGGCCAGCATAGAATGGCCCATTTGCAGTTGGTATGATTGACCCATATGCTTGTGTCGTATTTACGCCGGATGCCGGATATGCCATTGCATAATTTAAAAAATTATTAGAAGTATTTTTAAAAACATTATATGCAGTTACATTAGAAGGAGTACCTAATAATGCCGGACATTTCATATTATTAAAAATGTTATAATCAGATGTAAATTTTTGTCGTTTATCACCAGATAAAACCATAATTAAATTATTTATAATAAATATATATATATATATATTCAAATGTTTTGTGTTGTAGCAATATTTAAAAATGAATCCGAAATATTAGAAGAATGGATTACACATTATTTAAAAGAAGGGTGCTCTCACTTTTTTTTAATTGATAATGGTAGTACAGATGATTATAAATCTATTCTAGATAATTTTGAAAACATTACGTTAGTTGTTGATAATACAAAACATGCACAAGCAAACTTATATAATAAATATTTTTTAAATAAAATACAACAGTATGACTGGACAGTGATTTGTGATTTAGATGAATTTATTTATGCTCGTGATAAATATAATACAATCGATTCGTATTTGAATAGTCTTGATAAAACGATAACACAAATTGCAATTCCATGGAAAATATTTGGTTCAAATGGGTTTAATACATTAGAACAAAAAGAACCAAAATCGGTAATTGTTAGTTTTACAAAACGGATTAATTATGATAAAAAAGCCGGATTTCAAGGTGTAAATGAAATTAAAGGTCAATTTAAAATGAATTTATGTAAATGTATTGCTCGTTCATCTGCAATCACAAACATCGGTATACATCATTCTAAAATGAAATATGGTCATACAATACAAAGTAATCATTCTGTAGAGTCAAATGTACCATTTATACCAATGAATGAAACAGTTCTAAAATCATCACAATTACAATTAAATCATTATGCAATTCGATCGTTAGATTGGTATACACGAATTAAAATGACACGTGGATCTGCTGCAAGTCAGAATTCAGCGAATATTAAGAGTCAATTATCTTATTTTACGGAGTTTGATGCTGTCTCAAATGATATAAAGGATGATGAGTTGTTAGAAAAATAAATTAAATTATTACGTATTACCATAAGCCATATGGAATCTATAATCATATAAATTACCCATATACTTTTCTATTAAAATCATTCTTTGTATATTTTTATCTTGTTCATATTGTGGTTCATGAAACATTGTATGTTTTATTATAAATCCAGAACGATAATCTGTATTAATCCATTTTTTTGTTATATTATATAACATATTACTATTAGTATTATCTATTTTTGAAATAATTTTATTTAAACCCGAACCATTACTTGCTTTAATAATAACTTTTTGATTATTTTTATTTTTAATAAATCTTTTGGATTACTGGTTGTAAATATCAAGGGAAATACATATATATCTTTATAATTATTTTTTACATAATTTCTTGCATAATATTTATCCGCAAATTGTTTTTTTTCAAATAGTCTTTTATATTTTAATGAATTTCTAAAATAATTAAAAGTATTTTTTTTTCTTTTTAAAAAAAAATCATATATAATATATAATATAATTAATAATATAATTAATATTTTATACAATTTCATTATAATAATACATAATTTATTATTTTAATAAATTATAAATACTAAATTATAAATACTATATAATTATATTATATATATTATAATGCCAGAAGCAAAAAGTAAATATTCAACAGATTATTATTTATATAATTATATTACAAACCCAATAGCAAAAAGAATTTGTTTTATAAGTCCTAATATTATAACATTTTTAGGAACATTACTAGTTATTCCAATTATTCAAAATTTAGTAAATAATGGAAGTGTTTATGTATATATGTTTCTAATAATATTAAGATATTTATTTGATTGTTTTGATGGTTCAGTTGCAAGAGAGTGTAATAAAAAGAGTAAATTTGGTGCTATATTTGATATATTATCAGATAGTATAGGTAATTTAATTATAGGTTCGTTTATTATATATTTAATTATTAAAAGAAAAAAAAATATATTATTAAATACACTAATTATTATTATTATTATATCTATAATATTTACGAATATATATGATCTTAAAAATGAACTATTAAATGATAGAAGCGGAACTATTTCAGGCAAATCTAATTATTTTGATAATACAATAATTGAAACTATTCATGATAATTTATTAATATTAGTTGTTTGTAGTTTTTTAACTATAAAATTATATATTAATTAAATATTGTTTATACTAATAAAATTAAATTGTTTAATATATATAATAATATGACTAAATTATATATTGTTACAGTTGGAACTGATATATCGGGATATTATAATATTTTAATAGATTCATGTAAACGTCTTAATTTAAATATTATTAATTTAGGATTAAATAAAAAATGGACAGGACAATGAAATATTCTTTATTAAAAGAATATTTACAGAAACTAGATAATAATGATGTAGTAGTATTTACAGATGCATATGATGTATTTTTTGTTGAAAATGAAAATACTATTTTAAATAAATTTTACAAATTTAGGAAACCGATTGTATTTGGAAATCAAAATGGTTTATTAACAAATATTTCAATGAATAAGTGCAATCAAAATAATTTAAATAGTGGTTCTTACATTGGATATGTTAAATATTTAAAAATATTATTAAATATTATATATCAACCAAAATTATATAAAAAATTAATAAATAATAAATGTTCAAAAAAGGTCAACTTGTACAAAAAATACATTTTACAGGCCCACTGATTCATTCGATTGGTCGGATCAAATCAATCTCGGATGAGTCCATTCTTGTTGCATCTCTTTTGAAACAAATAGAGGATACAACATGGCCCGCCGGAAGTTTTAAATCAATGACTGATGAAGATTATATGCTCCTTCGTCAACGTACAAAAAAAAGAAAGAAAAACAAACAATTCATAAATGGATTTGCAAAAGCGGTTCAATCTTCTTCAAAAAAACGTCGGCGTCTACATTCGCCCATTTCTATAACATCTCCTCGATACCATCCACCGATTCGTCGAAAACATCTTTCACCCCGACCGATGTTCTCCATACCAGACTCAAATACGACACATGATATACAAAAACAGAAGGATATCATAAAAACATATCGAGGAAAGAATCAACCGCCGTTGAATAAGTCTACCTTGAGCAAACATAAAACGGGGCCGGACGATATATTGTTAACACATCCACAGCTTCCAGACCAACCTATACTACCAAATCGTATTTGCATGATAAAAGCCCATTCATCCCTTGAAAATCGTCCCCGTTTCATGTCAATTCCACACGGGGTGCAACTCATTACACTGACGCAATTATGTGATGATTTTCCGTTGCAGGAAGAAGTTGATCAAGAGTTAGTGACGTTTATGGTTGAAAATAAAAAAAGATTGTTCGAGTCTGAAAATCCCTATAAATTAACGACGGATGGGAGCTATTTGCAAACAAAATTACAAAAAGTGGATGCATCGATAACTATACGTAATCATGTTTTTCAAGATGTAGTCGTAAACCATCGTGTTTCATTTGTAGGACTCGGTTGTGCCTCCGAATTTGGATGCGGTGTACAGGAATATGACCTCGACGCACCACCCGACCGTACCCTTATTGTAAATAACAAAATGGACACGTCTGATATACTTGTGTCGGATATAATTGAGCAATTTGGAAAAGGTATATATGTATGTGTATTTTGTAGAAGTTGTGTTGGTGTCAATGCGAAACATTTAAAGTTATACCGACAACTGTCTGGAATGTAAAAAAATAGAGTAGTCTAAGACCATCGTCTTCCATTAAATGAAAATCAACAAAACGGATAGGTGCCTGAGCTCTTCAATCGTGTACTTCTGCGCGGGCCACATGCAGGGTACTGTACCGTCGTTTTCTCTCTCTTTTTTTTAAGTGCACGGGAATGTAGGTCTTTCACATCAATTAAAAACTCATCACCCATTTTACTTTTACAGGATCCCATTATTAATATGACTTATATATAAATCATCAATAAATCGTTAGCATTAAGTTCTTTTTATTGTAAAAGATAAATCAACTAGTTGATTTAAATAAAATGAATCTGTTAACACGGGTCGTCGTGCTTTACATACGCGTTTAATACTATTTTCCAATGAAAGTGGATTTAGATGTCTCATAAGAAAATATGAAATACATACTGCCACACTTTTATTTTGTCCAGATGAACATATCACTAATACTTTACCATTTTTTTGAATTGCATCTTCAATAAATTGAGTTGTTGTTTTATAATACGATTTTGCAGCACGAGGTTTCCCTGTATTTAATACCTTTGTATTATTTCGTCTCATCCAATCATTTGTAAAATACATGTTTTCATTATCAATATTTATAATATGAGTAATTCCAAATGAACGACGTAATTTAGATTGTATAGCATATCTTGGATTACTAATAAAGAGTATATGTGGAATAATTTCTGAGATACAGTGTAATGATGAAGAACCTTTCCATGAATTACGAAGTATGTGTTCCATTTTTTTTAATAAATCACTACGAGTCGTCTGTGAATAATTATCACTCGTATTTACATTTTCCATAACTGTAAAAAAAAAAGTACGACCATAATTCGCAAGTTCGGCTTCTACATAGGGGCTACCGTCACTCGACCCTCGTTCTAATCTTGAATTCATCACACACTTTGTTGCAATTTATGAACTATAAAATTCTAATTAAATTTATTTTTTTTTAATACATTAACTGACATTCATTTATTTCAAAAACGGCTAGAGATATTATAAGAATTTACGTGACTTTTTTTTTCGTTTGATATAGGTTTTTTTTGTTTTTCTTCCTCCTGTAGTCGGGCTAACATCGTGTCGCTTGCTGAGTGTGTGGGCGATGCGTGATATAAAGTTTAAACGCTTTGAATTTTGCAAATCCATTTTGGTGTGTATATCTGCTCTAAATGCGGTCGGCCCATCCATAATATATATTTCGTTTGGTTTAATTGTAATTACCCTTTTTTTGTAGATTTGTAGATCCTTTTGTTGTAGTTGACTTAAATGTGTAGAATTTATAATTACATTCGTAAACAATTGAGAATTACGCATCATTTTTAACGATAAAAACATATATTCATAATTATTATCTTCCAACTCATTAAATATATATGTTTGAATGAACTTATGAAATGTTGTTATAAAATCGGTATTCTCACTAAATTCCGTAACATTATTAAACTCTATTTTATATAATAATTCTAAAAGTATATACATCTCATTTACAACTCGTGTGTTTTGTTGTAAATCGGTTTGTAATCTTGTTAGAGACTCTTGCGTTTTAAACCTAAATAAACAGCTTAAATATCCTATTAAAAAATCTCCATATTCGAGACAGATTTGTTTTTTGGTTTCGATATTTATTTTTTTACGATCAAGATTTCGATTTAATATTGATCGAATCGTATAGAAAACTGATAGTATTTCAAATTCAACCCTAGTTTGAGTATCGTCTTCATCTAGTGTTATCTTATTTGTATTTGTAGTATCATCGCCCATGAGTACTTTATTTATACTCGTTGTTGTACTTGCATATTTGTCTAAAATGGGTTTTAAAAATGGAGGAGAGGTGGTCTTATTATATTCATACATTTTGTATATTATCGCAAGTATACATAATACTGCAACGATAAGTTGATGACGCCGGCTTAAATCGACGATTAACGGGGTAAGTCTTTCACCAACTGTTTCTAAGTTTACAGGAAGTTTATCTAATAATGTAGAAGTATTCATACTTATTCCTGAAAAGGGATTCTTCTTCATATTATTATTTACTATACGGAATACAATGCTTCCTAATTTCCTAATAATAAAAATGCCGGTTATTCCACCAATCCCCTGTTTCATATAATCTCCAAGAGAATTTAATATTGCCGGTATTGAAACGAATAATAGCAAAGGGAAGGCGGCTCCTCCACTTCCTATCGTTAATAGGATTGATACTAACATTAAGTCATCATATGATAAATTAGATGATGGCATTATAATTTAACAAGTTATATTTTTCAAATATTTTATTTGTACGATATCGTTTTTTAAATGCCATCTATCATATATTCACCTCAAATCTCAAAAGTTCCGCACGGTGATCATCACCCTACCCCTACTCCTACGCACGCTGATCACCCTAACCCTACTCCTACGCACGACGACCACCAAGCGTGTAGCCTGGTACCAGTGACTGACCGCTTTTCTACAAAGGGCCTGGTCTACACAAAAACATTCGTATTCAATAGGACGGAGTGCAAGGCTGATCGAGTTCCTCCATTCGCTCCCAGAGCCTGTCGATATTAACGGCCAGCAGTGAATTGGTATAATCGTTTCCCCAATGTTCATCATGCTTCTCCCACTCTTCATCGTCGGAACAATATTCCCGTGCACTCATCTGAATATAGGTAGGACGGCGCCGATTTGATTAATGACCAAAAATCAATCAGGTCATAAGTCATCCACAAAAAATAATTTTTTAAATTTTCAGAAACAACGAATAACACGACCTTTTATATTTTTAATCTTTTTGATATAATGTCCATGATTTTTATGATTGATTATTATTTTGATTATTTTGATTCATAAGTTGTACTACACAATGATGATTTGATGATTTACATTCATTTTGTTTACAACACGTATCATTAAATGGATGGTAAGAAACAGATGTGTTGATACTATTCGGATTTAAATATTCACAATTTGGAAGCGGTTGTAATTTGGCAAAAGGATATGAAACCGACGAATTTTTTGTAGATAAAAACGTACTACCATACCCTTGTATATTTGTCCATGTTTTACTCTCTTGTATCGTCGGCTGATGAGGCGCGGGTTCAAACGCAGCAAAATTCATTTAATAAAGTAATTCTATTTTTGTTATATTCTATCATCATATAAAAAATGTACAGAGTATTAAAAAGAAAATGATTGAAAATATAAAAAGAGATAATCTTATAAACGGACAATATCAAATACAAAAAGAAATTGGACATGGTAGTCATGGTAAAGTATATGAGGCATGTACCGTCGCTCACCATTACCCCGTTGCAGTAAAATTAAATTCAAATAATCAGCTTCTAAATAGAGAAGTGAAGATTTACAATTACATTTGGAATTATAAAAAAAAAGGTAAGAGTGAATCTTTAAATATTCCGGAGATGTTATGGGATGGTGAGTATGGTAATATGCGTGCAATGGTTATGTCTCGACTTGGGCCAAGCTTAGATAAATTATTTGATAGATATTCTAAAAAATGGTCATTGGCAACGGTATGTCGAATTGCAACAGATTGTTTATTATTATTAAAAGAAGTTCATAAATTAGGTTTAGTTCATCGTGATATTAAACCAGATAATTTTGCTGTAGATAATTCGGAGGGAACAGGTATTTATATATTTGATTTTGGATTATCCTCGCAATATATTAGTCCAAGTGGAAAACATATTCCCGTACGGGATGGCTTGTCTTTAATTGGAACAATGCGGTATGCTTCAATACACGTGCACGAAGGTTTTCTACAAAGTCGAAGAGATGATTTAGAAAGTTTTTTTTATATGTTATTATATTTTACAACGGGTAGTTTACCCTGGAAAAAAATAAACGAAGAGGTAATTCCGGATCGCGGATTACGGTCTTTGGCGATTTTAAAATTAAAAAAGGAATTATCAGAAATAAATTTGCCTGAAATATTATATCCATTTTTTAAAGCGATTCGTAATTTAAATTATTCCGATACCTTTGATTATGACGAATGGATCTTGTACTTTGGAAAGTTAGCTTGTTCACGAAATGAAACGGATTGGCATATTCAATCTAATATGAATATACCTAGACAAAAGCATACATTACGTAACCATACGCAATAAAAAATAAATATAAATAAAATAAATATTTCTGTTTTTTCATTTTCATACCATCGATGCCAACTGTATACAGCCATGTGGCAACCTGTATTGACGGATACTCTCCATGTGTTATCAATGGTTTACTGAGTAACGCCACCTGCACGCGCCGATTGCGTACAAAGGCCAAACAAGGTGATATGGTACTGATATATGCCGGCAAGAAGCTCAATAATGAACGGCAACTTCTGTGCATGTACATTGTGACCGCGAGTGTACCCGTCCTACAATATAACAATACACTATTTCACGGACAATTATTTCGGCGACCAGATCAATTGTACAATCGTCACGGAGATCGGCAATTTGAGAGTCCGCTGCGACATAATTGTCCGCCGAACCGTTCTCACGATTTGTTTGCAACAAACCGTAGCGAACAAATTGATCAGAAAGTCCTTCTCTCGACATACTTTCATTTTTATGTTAACGCAGATCAATATCCACGTCACTCGCGTAGAGTGAATGGTGTTCCACTTACCATCTTAGATGGTATTGATACGCGGGTCAAATTGCCATCGCACCAAAATCGACAATATAAGAAAACACATTTGACCCAACACGAGTTTAATACACTTGTGCTCCAACTTGAAACAACGACCCGTCCATACGAAAGACTCTTTAATAGATCTGTCGTCATTACGTAATATTTAATTTCCCACATTTCTTGTTTTTATAAAATACCGGAAGTAAATTTATTACTAATCAAGCGTTTTGATTTGTATCCGAATCCATTTTTTGAACATTAATTAAAGTTCGATTACGTTTTATTTTAGAAGGGTCAAAGTCGTCATTATTATCTCTATCATAATTTTCCTCATGATATTTCCAAAATGCATCGGCACCAATTTTAAAATTATCATGGGGTTCTGCTTTATACCAAAAAACTTGATCTTCTAATTGATTACTTTTAGCATTATTATAAATAACTAAACATTCAAAATTTTCAGTACATTGATCCATAACTTGAGAAAAAACTTCAAATGATGGAAACATCCCTGCATAACTTTCATAAATACGTTTTCGATTTGAAACAATATTTTCTCTTAAAATAAATACATAATCAATATTTGTACGTAAATTTGGTGGAATACCCAATGCGTATTGCATTGTTACAATAAACATCATTTTATAATGACGCCCATTCATAAATATAGCACGAATATCTTTTGATTTTGTCCAACTTGCATCATATAAGCAGTCATCTAAAATAAGAAATGCACGTGGATCAACAGAAGAGTCTCCCGATTGTTTCATATCATCATTATAACGTTCGACTGCTTTTTTTTGTCGTGTTAATAATTTTTGAATTATTTCCTCATTATATTCATCATGAATGAATAATGGCGGTACCATATTTCCATAAAAACAATTTGCAGATTCAGTTGCTGAAATGACCATTCCAACAGGTATGTTTTTATGATAATAAAGAAGGTCTTTACATAAAAATGATTTCCCAGTGTCTCTTTTACCAATTAATACGACTACTTTATCATCGTCAATAGAAGACATATCAAACTTTCGTAGATTTAAATTCATTTGATTTTTCCCGTAGTTCTATTACACGGTATTTTTAATTTTTCTTTGCATAAAAAGACGCATGATGAATCATTAATTTGAATATGGGTTTTTTTTAAGAATTGAACGCAAAAATATCTTTTTATAATAAATAAAATATCATTTACAAGTAAGTTTAAAATATGAATAATATACTACTTGTGATTGTTATTATTTTTGTAATTATTATAGTATGTTGGTGTTTTTATTATAATAAACCAACAACTGAAAGTTTTATGCCAGCTTTCAAAACTTTCCAACAAAATTTAACTACTCAGCGTTCAAAAAGATATCCGGATATAAATTTGGAGTATTATGACCCAACAACTGATACAAATCCACGTATTTTAAATACAGATAAAAACCTTATATTTAACAGTTCTAATCATACCCCTGAAAAACTATTGTTTAGTTATGATGCGGGAGACGTTAACATGAGTTTTAAGCCTTCTAAAAATATGAATGAATTTAATATTAAAAATAAAAACAATGCAACTATTTCATTAAAAAAAAATGGCGATGTAAATCAATTATACGGTACTATACATGCAAATAATGTATTACTAAATAATAATACATCATCCTCCCCAACAAACCAGATTCATATTTCAAAAACGAATACAACTCAAGAAGAGCAAGGTATTGTCCTACATAAAGATGGAAATAATATTAGTCAGTTTTGTATCGATGGGAAATGTATTACACAAAATATGTTAGATAAAGCACAAGCAAAATGTGATTTATTAAATAATTCAGGTACCGGTGTAATACATTCTACACAATCACCATTAAAAATTCAAAATTTACATGTAAATAACTTAAATTCTAACGCCGAAACGATTAATAGTGCACATTATGTTACTACCGGCGCGACCTCTTGGAAACAAAATAGTAGTGGAAATAAACCAGATAGTTGTTTACCAAATGTATCTACTTCGGGTGAATATCATAATCGTTATGGAAAAACACTCGGTGTACAATGTTGTAGTAGTTCTACGAGTAACCTCGGTAGTCGTCCCGATTGTATTTCGTCTACGACGTATGAAGATGCAGAGGCTCATTGTAAATCACACGATATGGTATTGTGTAGTAGAGAACAAATTAACAAGGGGGCTGGGCGGTCGACGGGATGTAATTTTGATGCTTACCAAGTATGGACACGCGACATGTGTTCAGCGCCAGCTGAAACAAGTCCCGAAGTAAGTGTTTCTGGATCTTTTAAGACGAATACTCTTAAATCAAATGAATTTCAGATTGGTTCCGAACCAACATGGACGATTGAAACAACTTCAAATAAGTTAAATATTCAATCGTCTAATTCAAGTAAAAATAATGTAGCAATTAATTTTTCGACTTATGAAGCACCTGTAATCTCTAATAATAAAGTATGTGTTAATAATTGGTGGGGTACTCGGGGATGTGTTACAAAACCCGAAATTGATATATTAAAAGGCAAGCCTTTCTATCTAAAAAAGAATTCGTTAAATACAGAAAGTATGTTATCAAATACAAATAGCGGTGTTGCAGGTACAAATTCGACAGTAACATATGCAGATAAGTATTATAAATTTGTTTCTTATCCGTCTACCGGAATCGCCGCAACCCAAGCAGTGATTATGACACCAAAGGTTCCGTAAACAAATTAGTTAATCCGTCCCATGCAATTATTTAATCTGTTTTTTGATCGAATGTTCCTTTTTTACTTGTATGACGACGTCTTTCATTCTTCTTATAATATAAAAGATGTGGAAATAAAATGTTTATAATTTGTTGTTTTACAGTGTCACCGATGCCGTTATTTTTATTTAATATAGTTGCTTGTTTAAAAAGTACATATCTTTTAAGTAGAATACTTGCCGTATCGAAAGGTATCGGTATTTCTGTCAATGTATTTTCAAACTCCAAATAGGGTGTCTTAAATATTTGATCAACATTTTTATAATCGGAGTCTTCGATATCCATTGCGTATGAATGTGCCATATTATTATTTGGAAGTAAAAGATGTATCCATTCTTTAATCGTTAAACGTACATCGTTCTCAACATTACTTTCAAATATATCTTTTAATAAAATATTTGAAAATATTACTGAAAAACAATTTTCTTGTTTTATATTTTCTTGTAGTTTTTCATAACAAGATGTAGAAAATTTAAATGGAGTATGATCATCATTATATACGGGTTCGTTTGCAAGCGGTAGCCAGCCATATCTTTCATAATATCCTACCCCTCCTAATATCGAGAGTGATGGAGTTAATTTCATTTTATCAATCCTTTTTTTAGGATGATATTGTGGCAAATTTTGATCGGCAATTCCCTCACTTCGATCTTCTAATACACAATGGGTAATTTCTAATACTATATTTATATCATGATAAATTTGCATGACATCTTTTACATCAATCTTATCTTGTTTTGTTGGCTGTTTTAAATAAAAAAAATTATCTAAATATGCTTCCTGGATATCTAAATCACGATATGACATTTTCGTAAGCACAGTATCATTTGAATCTAAAACCGATATATACGGTATAAGTGATGTATCGTTTATTTTTTTAGTTTTGTTCCCAACGTGTCTTACGTCACTGCGTTGATTTGTTATTTTAAAACGTAATTTTTTGTTGTTATAATGAACTGTAAATATTACATTCTGATTTTGTTTAAATACATCTTTAAAAAATGTTGCCGATGTTTCTTTTCCTTCATACCGTTTTCCATTACATTCATAATACTGTGTAATTTTTTCATTACTCCAATAAAAATGGTTTTTTAAGTGCTTACAGTCTTTATACTTGTAATTTATCCACTTTGGAATAACGGGAGTTAATGATTTTAATTTTTTTTTGGATTTAATTTTTGATGCATGAATAACTTGTGAATCTATATTATATAATATTATTCGATACGAAAAATGTACTAATTTGGAACGTAACTCTGTTAAGTCTCTAATTATATTTGATAATTCATTAAAATGTTTTGGTTTTTTTGATATATAATTATGACCGTCAAGTATTGTTTTTAATTCTGACGGTTTTTTTCGTCGTAACGTGTGTAATTTTAATAGATGTGTTGTTTTTTGAAAATATAATTCATATAAATCACCAATTGTTAGTTGATAAATCAACGTTGACATTTTAGTTGACGTTTATATTAAAGAAGAAGATTTAATTTAAAATAAATTGAAAAATATTTTATATAAGAAATAGTGACACGTGGTGGCATAGTATTGATTATTAATTAAAAATACACATATACCCACGATTGGTCGATGACAAAAAATACGACCAATGCCAGGCTACTATTAGGAAATCCGAATTACACTTTTTCGAACTCTAATTTTGATAAATTACATACGTGCGTGGGCGAGCCAAACCATGATTGGTGAAATACACTCGTTTTTTTATGAAATGATAGTTTCCAAACGGGGCGTGGGTTCGAGATTATTTACTTTTTTTTAGTATATTTTTTTTTTAAGTCTTCATGAGACAAATCATTCATCTTATCAAATACACTTGAAGCATTCTGCTCCTTTTCCTTCTCTTCTGTTTCTTTTTCTTTTTCCTTTTCGTCTTCGTCTTCGTTTTCTTTTTTACGTTTGATGTTTTCTTCCATTGCTTTTTCTTTCATGTCTCTTTTTTCAGATTCATAATAAATATTACGTTTTACTTCATTCTCTTTATAATTTTTCATAAGTTCATTTAACTGTTCTTCTTGATATTCTTGCTGTTCGATTTGATCTGCATTAGGATCCCATGGTAACCAATATCCAACTGGAGCAACAAATACATTATGCGTTTTATCTAAACGTTGCAATACTTTAGACCGTATACTTGCTTCTTCCATTGTATTATAAATACCCCGAACTTTAAGACCTCTTATCGACGTTTGAAATTTATTTTCTTTATGAAATTCAGCATCTAATTCAGTACATTTTTCATGCATGAATGTAAGATATACATCGGATATATTATCAAGTATAGATAAATCGAAACGTTCTTCGCTATTTTCTTTTAAATATTCCCAAAATTTTTGACGTAAAAAATCTTCTTTTTGTTTTAAAATCTTTTCAGGTGATACAAAAGAAAGGCAAACATAATTTTGTCCTGGAATTGGAATATCGACATCAAGATGATCATTTTCTTCTAATGGTGTTTCGATTTGCTGCTGCATATTAATTTTGTAAATGGATGCTATAATAACTGTATTGTTGAGTTCTATTTAAATGGTGACGACATATATAATAATAATGCCAATTCATTTTTACATAACATATAAAACACACTGTATTTATCCTGTTTTATATAATGATTATGGCCCCGTATCACGATTAATATTTAATAAAAATAAATCCATACAATTACAAAATGCAAAAAAAAAATCAGCAGAAGCAGCATATATCGCACTTTATGCGGCCTCATATGTTACATTATTTGTAAATGATATTGTATATTTTATAGAATCATTACATCAAATACAGGTATGTACTGTAATCGCAAATGCCGCAAAACAGGCAATATATGTTGGCGCATATGCGACTCACATTGTAAATAATATAGCGAATTTTAATTCTGAAAAAAATATTGATATTGATATTGTCGAAGGAACGAATTCCGATTATCCTTCTAACGACCCCGATTATCAACTTCCATTAATAACAATTATAATGACAACTTATAATTGTGCAAAATATGTTTTACATGCAATCCAATCGATACAAAATCAAACAATTATAAATTGGGAATTTATAATTATTGATGATTGTAGTGAAGATAATAGTGATAGTATTATACGTGAAATTGCAAACAAAGATAATCGTATTATTTATTTTAGAAATGCGTATAATGTTGGTTGTTATGTTTCTAAAAATATAGGAATATTACATGCGAGAGGTGATTGGATTACATTTCAAGATGCAGATGATTATTCATTATCAAATCGATTACAATTGCAGTTTGAAGCATGTACTAAATATCAATATGATTGTAGTTATGTTAAATTTTTAACAAGAAAAAGTTTGAGATGGTCATGGGCTCCCATTTCATTATTTATAAATAAAAAAGTATTTGAAAATACATTCGGATTTTTTGATTGTGTTCGAGTCGGTGCCGATTCTGAACTTCATAACCGAATTATACTTTCAAATTTTAAAATATATATAACGAACGAATATCAATATGCTTGTATTGACAAATGGGTTGAATTAGAAGAAGACGAAAATCAAAGTCGTGTTTCATTAACTTCAAATACTAAATACGATACGGTTCGTATTATTTATTATTCAATATTTTCAAAAGATTCAAATATAAATTTAAAATATAATTTTTTCCATAAAACACTCATTGCAAACAATTTTGCAGATATATTTTATCCTAAAAAACAACATGTTAAGAAATTATTCGAAGAACATTTACAATTGATTACAACAACTTAAATTATTTTTGTAATATATTTGAATGTACAATATATACCGAATTCTCGGACATGCATATTATATCTTTTCCATTTTCAGTTTCACTTGCATCTATCTGAAAAACTTTTTTTAAAGGAGAAGTATACTCATCATTATTTTTGTATAATATTGTATCTTTATCTTGTGTTTTTACTAATTTTGCTTGTTGACATGTACTTGAGAGATAATAATCAAGCATAATTGGTTTATCTTGCTCTAGAGCAATCGAGGATGCATGTAAAAGTGTTGCTGCATGTGGAGATATATTCGATACACTTTCCGTAGATTCTGACATTGTTTATAATAAAAATTATTGTTATTCGTTAAATATATTCATATCCAAGATAAGCTTACTACATTAACAAACGCAACTAATATGCGTTTTATCGGTGTTTATCATATTTGTTTTAAAAATCTCAGATATAGTACTAAATTTAAAATATTTAATATAATTATAGAACTCTTATTACTAAAAATTATTATTAAATGACAGATTCCTCATCGATTTCAGTTTTAAATACAACTATTAGAATTATACTTGTACTGTATGCTGGTTTAGTCGCGTCAAATTTACCAGAAAATATGGCCAATTTATTCAGTAATGTATATTTTCGATTCGTAGTTGTATTACTTATCTTAGGATTAAGTTTGGCGGATCCAACTTCTGCCATTTTATTAGCAGTCGGTTTTGTTGTAAGTATTCAAACTGCCAATAAATATCACATATCAAAACTTGCAAATTCAGCTATATCTTCAACCGTACACCCGGGTGTCACTTTAAACGCTCCGCCACCCCCGGCTAAGTTATTGCCGGTCTCTTCTGCATCAGAAACAGTTGAACCATTTCAAAATAATATACCGTCTATGCAGCAATTTTTAACACGTAGACAACCAAATAATATTCAAAATAATACTCCCGAATTTACTACAAATATGCAACTTGGTGCTATTCAAAATAATACGGTTCAAGATAATCAAAATACTGAAGTTAGAACATGGCAGAATGAACTCGGCCCACAAGGTTTATCACAACCATCCGGTTATACGAATCCATCTGTATTATCGCCATTTAAAGTTGAATTAGCTCAAACACAAAACTAATTCGATTTATGTGAGAAAATAAAGTATATTTTTTTGTAATTACTTTATAATAGTTTAAATATTATGTATTCAAATCAATGGATTTATGTGAGTATTATATTAATTATATTAATTATACTCATTTGGGTCTATATCTATCAATTATTTCCAAACAAATACGAACATTTCGAAAATGAAACCAAATCCAGTCGGCAAATTCCAACAAAAGATGAACTACAAAAAAATTATAAACTTATTACTTTAAAAAAACAACAAAATGTATATGATAAATCTTATGTTTTATTGTATACAAAACTGTTTGATGATTATAAAAATAAATTAACAGTATATAGCATAAATGATCTTGTTAAAAATACAAAATTATTAGAATATGGTAGTCGGGCTGTAATTGCAGATTTAGGATGCGGTACAGGTACACACTTAGTAACTATTACGCAACAAAAAATAAAGCCGCGTTTGTATGGTGTTGATACATCAAGACAAATGCTTGATAAAGCACACTCGGTTTTAAAAGCATATACGCCGACTGTTCGGTTATTAGAGACGTCATTTGATTATAAAAATGCATTAACTACAAATACATTTACTCATATCACGTGTTATTATTTCAGTTTTTATTATTCAAAAAATCATAAACAATTATTGCAAAATATATATAAATGGTTAGTAAATGGTGGATTTTTTTGTGTACATTTAGTTGATATAAATAAATTTGATCCAGTACTTGATGCCGCAAATCCATTTATAGGAATATCTTTACAATCTTATATGTCAAAAAGAAAAAGAGATAGCGTTATTATTTTAAATGACTGTATTTATCAAAGTAATTTTACGTATCATCCCTCAAAAAATATAGCTTATTTTAATGAAAATATTATTTACGATAAAGAAAATACATATCGTAAAAATATTCATAAATTAAATGTTTCTACTCATAATCAAATTATCGAAGATGCACGTTTAATTGGTTTTAAATTAAGAAATATAACTCCTTTATATAATCTAGGATATGAATATCAATACTTATGTTATTTACAAAAATAATTCAAAGTCACATGTGTTTTTTAAAGTTTCAAAATGGAATAATGTATAATAATCCAACATATATATATATATATATTTATTCGACATCACTATCTTCAACTTCTTCTTCATCCTCGGATAAAATCTCAGATGTTTCCGTATTTACAGGTACGGGTGTTAGTTCATCTTCATCGGTTGAACGAAAATTATATCCTTTTGCACCATTCTCATCCGAACGATATTCAACTTGTTGAATTTGCCAACTAACACCGAATTTACCACCCGCAAACCAAACGGCATTACACTTCAAAATTGCACGAACATCACATTTACCCGTAAGATGCTGGTTTAATTCACCTTCCATTTGTTCTTGTTTATCATTATACATTAAACATTTCCAAACACCTTCGTAATAGGGAACCTTGACTTTAAAGGATGCCGGATATTCCGAACTATTGTCACCCGTAAGTTTGTCTTTTGCAAATTTGAGTTGTCTATTATACAAATGTTCACAAACTTCCGGGGTCAATGATTTTTTCTTTAACCATTTTGATGTATATTCAGGACGACACGCATCTTCGATTATCTTCTCATCAAATTGAGATAAAAATTGTTGAAAAGTTTCGACTTGTGTCAGATTTTTACCTTTTAGTGAAAAATTCAAAGAATATTTAGGAGGGGCACCTTGTTGACGAAACTCTTCAGGCGGTTCACAAATTCCATCCCAAGTACGAAGCCAGGGAGTTTGAACCTCAAACTTACCACCATCATACGATATATAAGAAGATTTGAAACTCGCATTTGATTTACCAGTATTTACTTCACTGTAACTAATTTTTGAAAAATCGACTTCATGTCCTAAAAGTGGCTTGTAAGAAGATTGAGATTGTTGTGATTGTTGAGAGCAAGACATTTGATTGTATTTATTATGTTGTTTTTTATTTCTGGTTGATTAAAACAATTTTTCTGTTTATATTATTTATTTTTATTTATTTTTTATTCATCAGATAGATCATTATGAATGAGAGATTCAACACGCTTTATCTCTCTAAACAATTCCGAACGATATTTCATAGAATTACGTAGTAATTTATAAAAGTTATCATGAGATAAATAAAGGCGGGTATAATATCTTCTAGTTTTCTTTTTAAAATTATTTCGTCTTATTTTACGTTGTGTTATAATACTGGCATGTACTGTTTTTAGAAATCTTTTCCTACAAATATATGAGATTATTGTATTTTTTAAAATATTAAATAATTTCTCATTTTCTTTAATGATTTGATAGATTTCTTTTTCTCGTTCTTTCTGCTTATGTTCCTGACGATTTTCATTTTCAACTTTGACTTCCGGTTTTTTACTAAAATAAGACAACCAATTCATATTCATATTCATAATTAAAATTTGTTTTGTTTGTTTATGTATGTTAGTATATAAACAAAAATTTTATATACTATTTTGTTTTAAAACAACACTACACTTTATTTACACTTTACACTTTACACTTTACACTTTTAAATGACTTTAAATTAATATGACGCACCGCCGCCGTTTGTTTACGATATGTATGTGGTTTTTTATTTGATTTTTTAAATAATTTATGTGAACATTTTCGAGTACGTTTCCCGCCTCCGACTGATAACACGTTTTCAGATTTCTTCTCACTTACCATATACTCTGCCGGTTTTACAAATAGTTCTGCATCATGAATTAGTTTGATTTCATCTAATGTAAACATATTAAATACTTCACGACTAAAAACTCCAACAGCATTTTGCTCTGCATATTTATACGAATCTTCTTTATCGAAATGTTGACCTTCTTTTATTTTATTCACTTTATTCGAAATCATTTTTTTAGATATAGATAATAACTTTAATATCTTAGAAGTAGATTTTGAGTCTTTTTCCATATCATCATCATCGTCGTCCGCTCCATCTTCTGAATTAAATTTAATCTTGAAATATAAACCATGCGGACAATTCTCAATAAAATATCGCTCCAAATTTGACAACTCCTGACCATCGTTTGAAAAGTTTTCAAAACAGGGAATATCAAGAATTAGAGTTTCTGTAGTTATTGCTTTATTATTATTAATTTTAAATGGTTCGGTTATCGATGATCGTTCTAAATGTAACGGAATATTGTTTACAACAAGGGAAAATGTATTATGATCAGACTGAAATGCATTATCTAACGCCTCCTCCGTTGAAGCTTTTAATGTTTTTCGTTTATTTTTTCTATTTTTGAATGTTTTTAAAATTTCATTCACATATTGTTGTTTTAATGGAGATTCCTCATTATATACTGTGGTATAATTATATAAATTGACAGGTGTCGATACATCACTTGTTGGTTCTAATTGATTTATTACAGAAGATGAAATAAAAATATGATTCGAAATACATTCAATATGAGAGTTTGATTGATTTGGACTATAAACGAGTAACATACCAACTTCTTTTGAAGCATATTTGAGGGGTGTATCAATACCATATTCTTCCACCCCACTGACTAATCCAAGAGTATATGGTGTAATGATATCGTCTTGCTTCAAATTAGAAACTATTTTAATTAATTCACTTTTGGTACAAAACTCACGAATATCATTATTATATAATGATATAAAAGCAATAAAAGGATCATTTATCCCACCACGATGTTTCAGACTCAGCGCATGTACTAATGACGATGCTGCTGTCATTATTCGTGTAGAGCCTGTCGGTTGAGCTTCAGTAGAATGTTTTATATTATACTTGTGATCTGTAAGAATTTCACAATAATTTTTAAATCCATCTTCTTTTATTTTTTTATAATCACTAATCGGAATTGTTGGTAAAGCATGATGACACATAACAACATGTCTCTTCCCGTGTGTTTCCGATATAAAAATCTCTCCTTTTTCAATCCAATTATATATAACACCTTTTTTTGAAACAATATGCCGTATAAAATTCAAACAATCTATATCAATATTTGATTTTGAATATTTATCTTGTATGGTTTCTAATACCCATGACGATGAAGTAAAATCAATAGTATACTCATCATCTTTTATAGATATGATCTTTCCATTTTTTAAATGAGTATCACCTACTTTTAGATTTTCATTTTTTAAATGAGCTGTATCACCTACTTTTAGATTTTCATTTTTGTCAATAGCATCTTTTGAGATAATCTTTTGTTCGGGTACAAATGAAAATATAGGAATAGTATCTTTATCTTCAAACCCACAATGCTCTTTTAATATTGCTTTTAAATCATCTTTTAAATTCGTTTGTTTATCCGCATTTATTAATAAAAATGGAACATGTAATAAATGAATATCATATTTCCCGAGAATCCAGTTAGTGATTACCGCTTCTTTAGATTCTTGTTGTTCTTGTTGTTCTTGTTGTTCTTTTAAACTGCTCTCTATAATCAATTGCATTTTTTCCGACCAACTCTGGAATATATTCCCTCCAAATATAAGAGGGGGGGTGCCTGCTTTTTCTTCAATTCTATTCTCAATATATTCCAAATTATTAAAATATAAAAAAGATGATGTATTCTTCTTGGCAACACTGCCATCGTCAACACTGTCAGGGTCTTCATGAATATTTTGAACATACATATCTTTTTCAATAAAAAGAGTATTTGTTGCATCAACAACATCCCTTTTTTTTTGTTTAAGTATCTTTTCTAATTGCTGTACACGAGATAACGCAACTGTTTGTTGTTTTTTTTCTAACTGTGTGTTATTTCGTTTTAGATCTGCTATATTTTTTTCAATACTTTGACTATTTTCTTTAATTTTTTTTAAAAGTACAGATTCTTCTTGCATGTTTGCAGTATGTTTTTCTTGAAGAATTTTTAGTTCGGCTTCTTTTTTTTTGACGGTCTCTTCTTTTTCACTAATATCTTTTGTCTTTTTTAGACTCTCATCTTCTAATAGTTGTATAGTTTCTGCATCCTCTTTTGCAGTTGATTTTGTAACTAATTCTTGTTTTTCTTTCTCAATTTTCTCTATCAATTCTTTATCCGCATTATGAGGCCCGGTAGGCCCAAGTATTAGCACACGTATGCTTCGCATGATTTGTTGCTCTATTTTTTTTATGGCTATTTCTTTGTGTTTTTGTTCGAATTGTTTGAATGTAACATCTAGTTTTTCTTCTTCGAGTTGGGTTTGTATCTCTTCGAATGTGGCTAATTCTTCCGTTAGTTTCACTTTTTCAGATTTTTTTGTAGATACATTCGTTTCTATTAATAGTATCGCTTCTTTTAATTCTTTACGTTGTTGAATTAAATCTTCTTTTTGTTTTTGTAAACTTTTTTTTTTATTAGATAACTCCTGCTGTTCAGTTTCAATCGCAGTTTGTTCTTCTTTTGTTTGTTTTTCTTTTGGTTTTTCTGTTGGGTTCAATGTATCCGAAACGGATCCAAAAGAGATTATATTTTCCTTTATTGTATCAAAAAATGTAATCTTTTTTTTATTTTCAAAATCAATAGGTTTTTGGTCGTCTATATTCGAATTTATATTAAAATTACCATGTAAAATAGAACGACCATATTGTTTTAATTCCCATGTACCCGATGACTCTCTTGTAGAATTTTTAATACAATATAATGGAAATGCTTCTATTTTTTTAGAATCTGTTAAATTTATTTGATAGTTTACATTTTGAATTGTTACTGACTGTTCAGACCCATATTTCGTTTTTTTGTCGAATGAAACCGGTATGCCACTATAACTGGTATGATGTTTAAATTTATTAATAATATCGTCTTCCAATTCATCATTATCGTTATATAATGTATATGACCAAATATCTTTATCAAATAGAGAAATTCGGTGTAATAATTTATCTTTTAGAATGAGTATATTTTTTTCACATTTATATGGTATAAGTTTATGTTCTAAACTATATAATTGTTGCAAAGTATATGCATCATGAATTGGCTGCTTTTTTAATAAATCATGCAATTTAAAAATATCAATAAATAATTTGTTTCTTAAATATTGTGTATGATTTACAAAATCATGCTTTACTAATTTTTCAAGAAGAGTGTTTAACCCTGTTTTTGTTTTTAATAAATTCTCAATAAAATCAATATATGATTTAAATATATGGGGATTTTTATCCCATTTTTGTTTTGCTATGAATAAAATAACACGAAGGAGTTTAAATGCAACCTGTCCTTTGATAGCCGAACAACTGAACATACTAATCAAATCTGATATATTTGGGAATTCAGAAAGTACGGTTGTTCCCTTTTTAACATCATCATGTTTTATGATATCTCCACTTAAATTTGCAATTGCTTTCGCAGCGTATTTTGGATTATTTTGAATAATTGGAAGAACAACACTTGTAATATTCATTTTTAATAATAATAAATATAATTATTCTGAAAAATCAGATTCTCAATTATAGCTTGTTGGTGTTAAAAATCGTCTGCAAAACAGCGAGCACAACGACGACTGATGATCCTTCTTATTTATCTGTGCATCGTCGACAAGAATTACAACTAAGGATCGGCTCAATCAATGCCTTGGGAGTATTTGAGTATGAGATAGAGAGAGAGAGAGAGAGAGAGAGAGAGAGAGAGAGAGAGAGAGAGGATTTTATTTAATTGGCGGGGTATGTAAAATAGCTGATGTAATACCTGCTTTTTTCTTGTTAAGCATAACTACGCATACTGGGTTTCCATGATATACGTATGATATAAATGGTTTGTGAGTGTGGTCAACACCTGATGGAAATAGAGCTTCCATACATAACCAAACATCAATATGTAAATTTTCAATATAATTATTTGTAACTGCACACATATGCTTTGCAAATCGTGGGGATATATAATAACATTTTGCGCTTGTATACACATAATTTAATGGATATACAATACCTATTTTACTAATTCGAATTCCTTTATTCTGTTTTTTGTTTCGTTGAGCAAATGGACATTTGTCACGATTGTTATCCCCTCCAAAAAAGTTTGAATGTGAATAATTCTGAGTACCATTTACACTCGTATGAATTTGCATAAAATCAATATTATTATGCATACAAAATGCAATACATTTTAGTAATTCTGTAAAATTTAAGACATGTGTATTTTCTTCAAATATAACAGATGGAATATTTGTTTGTGCGCATTCTTTCCATAACAGATCAATACTTACAATAGCAATTCCTAACGCACCTGCATAATTATAATGACTTTCAGTATGTCTTCCATTACAATAAAATCTTAAATATTTACCATATGCACTTAATCGATTGTCATCCTTTGCAGTCGGTATTTTAGCTGGGATTACTTTTGCTCCTAACACGTTTACTATTCGTAATATATTTGGTAAATATGGATTAAAAGCAACTATTCTATAGTTAATAGCTGTTGAAGAAAGCGTAATACGTCTATCCGGTATTGGTATCGTGAATGATTCGTATAAAGGATTATTATTATATGCAATAACAATAATCAAAATAATAATAATAAAATAATATATTATAATTTTCATTTAAGATATAAATATATAATATTTATATTTAAAAAAATATTTATTATTTATATTTAAAAAAATATTTATTATTTATATTTAAAAAAATATTTATTATCGGTCGTGCTATCGTCCGGAGGGACTACACTTGTATGAGTCAGGGAATAAAATATTACATATATTAAGAATAAATTAAATCATGGATAATAATAATAACAACAACCCGATTGCATATACTCCACTTTTATTAAAATCATTACCGTCGTTTGTTCCACCACTTGTTTCGGGTACTGTTATAAAAGTGTATGATGGCGATACAATTACCATTGCATCACCCATTCCGGGAATGACCGATGCATCTCTTTATAAATTTAGTATAAGATTAAGAGGAATTGATACGCCGGAAATTCGAACAAAAAATAAAGAAGAAAAGGAAATCGGTATTATTGCTAGAAACGAATTACGTAAATTAATTTTGAAACAACATGTGCGTATTTGTAACATTGGTAAAGAAAAATACGGACGTTTATTATGTGATGTTTACTTGAATGATGTACATGTTAATAAATGGCTGATTACTAATTATCTTGCTGTACCATACAATGGTGGTAAAAAGAATTCACCGGAATCATGGAGAGATTATTATAATACAATCCGAGAAGATTGTTAGTACGTACGAGGGCATGTAGTATATACTGGATCGCAACTACATTGATATACACAGTACGATACTCACCACCTATTCTAGTGTTTTATATTGTACAGTATCCTTTATTTGCATGGTGGATTACTCTCACGCGACAATGATTTGTGCAGATATTGTAACCTATTTATTTGGTGATCCTGGAATAGTATGTTTTTGCGGTAAATTATATTAGATATAAATAGTATAATAGTAAAAAAAAAATGAAAGAATCAATTTTAATTAGTATATTAACACCAACCTACAAACGCAATTCATTCTTAAAATTACTTGCAAACTTAATATGTTTACAAAAATATGATTTATCTCGTACAGAATGGATTATTGTAGATGATAGTGATAGTTCTTATTATAAAAAAGAAGTTTCACCTCAACAGTGGTTGTCGTTTCATCCTGTAAAACATCGATTACACACTATTGTATATAAAACAAATGAAATACATATGGAACTTGGACGAAAACGAAATTATATGAAATCACTTGCAAAGGGTAATATCATAATTCAAATGGATGACGATGATTATTATGGGCCACAATATATTGCACTTGTAATAAAAACGTTTAAGTTAAATTCAAATATTCAGGTTGTTGGGGCTTCAAAATTACATATCATATATCCAAATTCACCATTTATATGGCAAATAGGCCCTTTTCATAATAATCATACATGTGGTTCACTTCTCTCATATCGAAAAACATATGCATTAAAAAATAATTATAATAATTCGTTGCGTTTTGCAGAAGAGTCTTCGTTTTTAAATAAGTATACAACTCCAATAAAACAATTAGCATTAACATATTCAGATTATTTTGCAATTGCGCATAACCAAAATACAGTTGATAAAACAAATATTAAACGATTTCAACTTCCGGCGTATTGGATATCATACGTAACAAATCAAGATGCAATTTGTTTTTATCATCATGTTTTATCATATTCAACGATTCCAAAGGGTATTTATTCTGGATATTGGAATACAATACAAACTATATTTAAAGTATTCATAAAATTTATGTATATTGCAAATACTTTTTTATATCAAGGTTTAACAAATTACATACGCCATTGATGCTTACATTGTGGATTAACACACGTTGCAAAAATAGTCATGGGTTCATCGGCTGATCTCGTCTGTACTTCAGTGTACGTCGATTTCCATTGTTTACACCGTGGACATTTAAATTCAGATGAAAATGCTTGTTGAATTTTTTGTCGACGATGATTACCTGCTTCCAAAATAATAGTTGCCCATCTTTCAGGACATAGATCTTGTGGTCTTAAAAAACCAATTTCATGTGGTAATAATCGTTTTTGAATCAAACTCTCAAAAATATAATTACTACCAATTATACTCGATAGATCTATATTTAGTAGCACATCTTCTTTTTTTAATTCATACATTGTTTTAAAGCGATTACTATTCCATTTCCGTGGTAAATTTTTATCAGTTGATTTACATATAATGGCATTAAAAATACTTATTTCAATATTTTGACATGGATTCATTTTCCAAAAAGATTCTTGTTCCTCGGTCGTATAATTTTGGCATTGTTTTTCAAAAATAACATTTAATTTTAAACAAGTATCTTCGCGTATTTCTTGTATTTCAGCAGGTGTCATTGTTAATGACATGGGTGCTTTATTTGTTCTACGACTTTTTGTATGTTTCCATTTTAAAGAGGTTGATGTTTTTGTAGAAGTCAAATTTTCGGCATCACTTATCGTTCCATTTTTATTCATAACTAGATTATAAAAAAATACTTAATATATGTATTCATCTTTTTTTTAATTTATTTTTTATTAATCCGAATCTGCGTCGGAACTAGGAACGACGACTAATCGTCACTCTCTTGTCGTAAAAGAGGGAAATAATTTTGCTGTAAAAGAGGCCTCTTCCCCAACCGTTACTTCTTCGAGTGTAGTGTTTTGATTGGTATCGTCAGTCATTGTACCTTTGTCTACTTTAAGATGCCTCTTAGGCTCTTCTAACTCACGTGGGAGAGGAGGCGGAGGGACGGGTGGAGGAGGGACGGGTGGAATGTTTTTGTTTGTAGTAAACCGATTTGCAAATTTTTGAATCGTGTCTTTATAATACCATAAACCTGATAATAACGTAATAGAGCTAACAGTAAGTATTGTGTGTGTTTTACTTAATGAAAATGACTTTAAATAATTGTCCATAGTTTAAGAAAGTTGTTCGTTTATTTATATTAAATAAGAGTTTTTTAAGTTCAGACATAAACACATGTATATTTTGTTTGATATGAGTTATATTATTTATTTTAAAATATATGCAATGAAAGCATGGTATAGACATACAAAAAAAGAGTGGGATGAAGACAAACTTTCAAATGAACCTCCTTTTTTGGAATTATTACATACACGAACCGTCAAATGTATTGATAATATAATTCAACAACATACGGCCGAATCCAACACTACTATTTTTATGTGTTTTGATGGACAACATTCAACTCAGTGGAGACGATCCATTTTACCACAATATAAAAAAAATAGAGAGAATAATCCCGCAATTTACAAAATGTTTGGAATCTTGAAAGAAAATATATTACAACATTATGTCAATCGAGAAAACATATATATAATTGAACACGAGGAGTTAGAAGCGGATGACATTATTCATTTTTGTTCACATAATTACGGTAAAAATACTAACAACTTAATTATAATAATTGCAAATGATCATGATTACATACCGTTACTACAATATTCAAATATATCTATAAAAAATGCAAAAGGGAATGAAATGAAATGTAATGTTTTTCCAAAACATGCATTGCAATTTAAAATATTAATGGGAGATAAAAGTGATAATATTCCACCCGTTGCATCCCGTATCGGTTCTAAAACGGCTCTAAAATTTATTGAAAATCCAAATTTATTAAAAGACAAATTAAAGAACGATAAACAATTCGCAATAAATTACGATCGAAATAAACAAATCATTGACAATACAATTATTCCTGATATATATTTTGAATGGTTAAAAACACACATTATTATGTAAAGAAGCTTGACGGAGATAATCCAAAATCAATCAATTTTATTTGATGAGGCAAACACGATATATCTGAAAAAATAAAATTTTCAAGTATAATTCACACATCGAGCGAAAAAATAATAAAAAAAATAAAAACGCAGTACGAATTAAAGGTACGACGTATTAACATGATGTGTTGATAGCATGGTTAATATTTGGTTCTGTACAATGTAAAATATAATATTTACATAAATAAATGAACTTTAATACGTACGTTGTAAATTTGGATTCACAGAAGAAACGGTATGATGTTCAAGAAAAGAAACTTAATGAGGTTGAGATATACCCAATTCGTATCAGTGGGTATAGATTTGAAGATATTGATAAAAGTGAATTACAAAAACATTTTGTTCGAATAACACCTTTATTAAAGCCTAGATCTGCTATTGGCTGTACATATAGTCATATACAGGCACTTAAACATTTTTTAAAGAACGATTCAAATGAATTTGCTCTTATATTAGAAGATGATGTGTTTCCTTTATTTACTAACGTTGTTCACTTGGAAAAGAAACTCGAAAATACAGATTGGGACTATTTAAGTTTACATTGTGACGGTGTATGCCCTAAAGAGGGTGGTATTCCTTATTTATTATCTGGTTCGGCCGCTGCATATTTCATTACACGTGAAGGTGCAGAAAAAATAATAAACTATAAACATTCTTTTCATTACGATATACAAACAACAACAATGGAAAAACTGAATAAAAAAATTGATATAAAAAATTCGTTTTGGACAGATGAAAACGCTGAAATGAGTGGTGAAATAAGTTCAAATCGGTATAAAAGATATTGTAATGGTATATATGATAAAATTACAGAAAAAGTAGTGAATAGAGGTGAGAAAACCGTTTGTCACTACAAAGATTATCGCATATTTAGGATACCTGTATTAGGTTACGAAGTATCTGCCGAAGATTTAGTGTTGTTTTTATTGTGTATTTTAATCAGTTGTACAGCTTTTATCAGCGTAAAATACGTAAAAGGACGTAAAAAGTAATAACGAACCCAATAAATAATTTTGTTTTTTGGGAAAGACTGTGAGTAAAGCGATATTTATTAATAAAATGTAAATGTAATAAAACTGATCTCCAACGACAAATCGCTGCGCTCACAAGGTGGCTGCTCACGCCGCAGACCGGACAAGTTTTACGCGTCGTCCGACGGCGTCGAAGTGGACGAGTGTGACGAATGACGAATATCAGCACACCCGCACGGGCAGCAGCGGGTCGTTATAAGATGGAACCCGCATCCGTACACCGCCCCCGATGGCGCCCCCCGGTATGATAAGAGGGAGCGACTTGCGCTGTTCGTGGCGTTGAAGAGGCGGTTGCGCGAGCGGCCTGCGCGTGACGCACTCGGCCCAAAATCGAGGTCTTCTATATGTTCTATGTTACACGTATCGTAATCACATATCATAATCTACGAGCATTGTCATTTGGGAGGAGGGTAACGTGTACGTCCGACGGGCCGGACTGGTCAAAATTTCGATCGAGTCATCTTTACATGCTAGTTAGTATATTATCCCAACCCATGCGTAAAATGTCCCTCCAATGTGTTACCGGTGGCTCTTCATTCTCGTTGTCAAGATTAGGTAATGCCGTGAGTACCCCCATTCCTATAACTGTACCATATAAATGAGACCTCCACCATTTACCACTGCTTTTCGTATGTGAACATATCAGTTTGGAATACATTCTAGAAGCAGTTGGCTTTTCTTTTTCTCTCCTTTGAATGAATGAATGAATGGGTGTTGTTGTGTGGCAAAAAAATATATTTTGGGGGAATAGATAATTAATTTTTCGATTTATAGAATATTCATAGAACGTTCTTTTGAATTTTTAAATGTATAAATATAAGTTCATGAGTACTCTAAGTGTACAATCAGGCGGAGTGTACACCTGGCAGGATGTCCGAGTGGTCACGGGTGTTAACAGGAAAAAACGCCGGGGTTGATTGACGAAAAAGACGACGACGACACGGAGCTGATTCAAATAATGTAATAATAAAGAATTCCAAGCCTATATAATTACAAAATTACAAAATTTGATTCATTAGAAGACAAAATTCGTTCCATTGGCGCGCCAATAAAGAGTGGTCGAACGATTCAATTACCGTATTGGATGTCGTCATTAGATAAATTTTATCCAGAAGATGGGGGCTTATCTTTAAAGGCTAACGGGCTTCCACATCCTCTGTATCCTTATCCTCTATCAACTCAAGCTCTATTGTTTTGTTCCAAGGGTTTGTTAAATCCTCTTCCGATGTATTGTTAGTAACTTTTAGCGTACGATATTTATTTATACTTCTCGGTGTTATCGTTATCGGTGAGGGCTCTCAATCGAATTATGGGCAGGGTCAAATATCGGAGCAATATTATAATAATAAGATGCGATTTCACATAGCAGTTTCACATAGCAGTTTCACATAGCAGGTTAACTCTTTCAACACATTTTTATATTTTGTATTTAGATTTTTGTTTTCTCTTTTTCGTTATATTTGTTTCTTTTTTTTTTCTTTTTTTTCTGCTTTTGCGTCCACCCCCCGCTGATGATGATGATGATGATGATGATGATGATGATGATGATGATGATGTAATGGTGGGGGGAGCTGGTGCGACGATGGGTGTGGCGATGGAGGGGGGTATTGGTACTGGTACTGGTGCGGCGATGGGTGGTGGTACTAATGTAGTGATGGGTGGTTCTGGTGCGGCGATGGGTGGTGGTACTAATGTAGTGATGGGTGGTTCTGGTGCGGCGATGGTGGGTGGTGGTACTAATGTAGTGATGGGTGGTACTGGTGCGGCGATGGGTGGTGGTACTGATGTAGTGATGGGTGGTGCTGGTGCGACGATGGATGTGGAGGGTGGTATTGGTACTGGTACTGGTGCGGCGATGGGTGGTGGTACTACTGACGTAGGTGGTGGTGGTGTGGCGGATGGTGGTACTGATGTAGTGGTGGGTGGTACTGATGGTGAGATTGATTGTATGGTAGGTAATTTATATATTTTAAGGGGTGTATCACAATATGGACATTTTGAAGAAATATTAACATTTGAAGTAAGTGGAATACTAATATGTTTATTGCAATTTGTACATTCACACGTAAATTGAGATTCAAGTACTGTAAATTGCGTATATTTATCATTTGAACATACATACATTATATTACAGCTTTTTATTTCCATTAAATCAAACGGTGATTTTGAGGACATATTCTCGGGTTCTAATGCTCTCATAAAATGATTATCCTGTAAACACTTATCAGATGAAAGAAACGTTTCAAATTTAGACAATTCTGAATTTTGTGAAAGAAATAATGATTTAAATTTAGATAATTCAATACCTTTTTTTTGTTTTATATAATCTTCTCGTACTATATCTATTAACCATGTTCTTAAAGTACCTGGTTTTTTGTCGGTTGTTATATATATTTCTCTAATAATATTACTATTAATTGTATTAAATAAATCAAAATCTTTTATAAATATTTTTCGCATTTTTTTTGAAGAAGAAATAAACAGATGATGTCTTTTTTTATTACGATATTGTAATAAACACTCATATGCGGAGGCACTTCCACTTTGTTGGGATTCTTTGATGAGTTTTGTTCGTAATTCTTCGACCGATGGTTGAAAGTAAAATGTATCTGGTTGTTGTTCTGACCATCTTATTGGTTCATAAACAATCGTTTTATTATTTTTTATTCGCTTTGTAATCATTATTATTTTTAAATCAGAAGGTAAATTTACATCACTAATTTCCTCTGAAATAAAATTTTGACCTTTAAAAAATAATTTTCCGCCTCTCCTTTTTGCGTTAGACATTCTTAATTTATTTTAAATAAGTATTATATTTTATTTCAATTAACGTTGATAATTTTATCAGCACAATTATATTTAATTGCCTCTGAACTATTTAAAAACCATTCGCCTAATACAAACCGAGTATATAATAGTAGGGGGTCTACTTTTATTTTGCGGGCTTGAATATCTAACAGCCATACTTGAATATTAATTGTATTTTTTATAAAGAGTACCGACGATTCAAGTGTACCTTTAAACAGAATTTGTATTTGATGTTGCATTAACTCTGATTCAGGAATAACATAACGTCGATTACACGTTTGAAAAATTGCAAATCCCATTGAGTGTGCCTTTTTTGCAATACAAGTTACATTATCCATATTTAATAAAACATGCATTAATTGTATTCCCGCATGTACATCGCCACCAATCGTATTAAAATAAAGCACCGGCGTTGGATAAGTATGTGTTAATAAATAACTCGTTTTCATAATCGATTTCTCGGTTATAACACCTTCGAGTGGAAGAAATGAGCAAGAAGAATATTGTACACAAATAAGAATCGCGAATACATTCTTAATATTTACCATAATCAGAAATAATGACATGAATATCTAAAATTATTTTTTAATTTTTACAAATATACCTCCTTACGGACGGACGATTTTTAGATATTGAGCTACCGTGTTTCACTTATATAGTAAATATAAATGGAGACCTTTTATGTGTAGATGATGATACTAAACATATTTCGCTTTCTGATATAATTAACAATAAGTATCTTCATCTTCAGGATTTGCAGAAGTATGAAAAGCAGCTTTATGACTGTGGATATAAAACTTTAGAACACGCTGACGTTAACTGGTGGAACGAATCTAAATTAAAAGCGGAACTTACAGGTGATAAGATTGGAATGTCTAATCAACATTATTCAATATTAAAACAAACAATTAATAAAATAAAAATTTTACATTGGTATCCAAAGAACATGGCAAACGTACTTAAAGTGTAGGTGTATCATTCATTCATTCATATGATGTTATCATGTACTGTTCTTATTTTTATATATATATATATATATATATTTATTATTTGTGGAACTTTCTAAGAATTTTCAAATAATAAAATTGGTACATAAGAATGTTTAAGATAAGAATAGAATATAACAATAGAGCCTACGTGGCGCAATGGATAGCGCGTTGGACTTCTAATCCAAAGGTTGCGGGTTCGAATCCCGCCGTGGGTAACAATAACAATTCTTTTTTTAATGAGGCGACGATATTAAAACATTCCCTCCATATAACATGTGGTGGGAATTGGATTATTGAACATTATTTATTATTTCTCATATTATTACAATATTTCTTTTCGACACCCATCCTTAACAAAGTCTCACTCATTTGTTTTAGTAGAAAAATGACGAGCCGACATCATAAATGGGGAGGCAGGGCCCGTTTAAATGGAAATAAATAAAAATAAAATGGAGTACAAAATGAGGGGCAAATTAAATTTTAAATCACGAAATGTTTTATAGTACTACCACGAATAGTAGTACGAGTAGAGCCTGGCGTGGTTTCGAGAAAAATAACGATGATGGAATGAATTATCTGGAGGAAGGGAAAATCTCTCTTCCAGATGATATTCGAGTGGCTTTTGTCCAAAAAATATACAGTCTATTGTCCCTTCAGCTCGTCGTTACCTGGGCGATGAGTTATCTATTTTACCGGAGTGAAAGTGTTACGAATTTTGTGCTAAATACTCCAGGTGCCCTAATTACCTCGATTTTAGGTACCTTTCTCTTCTTATTTCTCTCCTGGTGTTACGGGAAAAGTTATCCCTGTAATTATCTTATCTTAACGGGTTTTACTCTCTGTGAATCCTACTCAGTAGCCTATGTTTGTCTCTTTTATCAGCCGACGAGTATTCTCATGGCGTGGGGCTTGACAGCTTCGATCTTTATAGCCTTGAGTGGATACGTCTTGGTAACTGGAAAGGACTTTAGTTTTCTGGGAGCGGGTCTATTTGCCTGTCTCTGGATTCTTATCGCCGGGGGTATTATCCAGTTAATCTGGCTTCCGAATGACCAATTTCTTAATACCACGATGGCCGTACTGGGGGCCATGGTTGCGTGTGGTTATATTCTCTATGATACCTCCGATATTATTAAACGTCTCGACCCAGACGATTTTGTCTATGCTTGTATGAGTCTTTATATAGATGTGATTATGCTCTTTCTGCGGCTCTTGGAATTGTTTGGCAAAGAGAGGGATTAATTATCATTTTTTATTGAATTGATGCCACTAAATATTCCCATCCTTTTTGTATTTGATCACGGTTTGCATCAGATGCATTGTGTAATGTATCTTGATGTGGTTTATAAAATATACGAGTATGTCTATATTTTTCAAGATTTGGTAATATACTTGTTTGTTTATTATTCTGCATAAGTAAAATCCACATTAATGTATACCGTTGGTATTTTTCAATATTACACATATCTGGAAAAAGATATAGACATGCATGCCAGACATCCTCCATTAAAAGCGTAGATGAAGGGGGTATTATTTGAATAATAAGATTATAATAATAACAATCAATACATTTATTACACGAAGGATATGAATGCTTACATACACAAATATCGTTCATCAAATTATGTTTCTGTAAAATATGTACTGCGAATAAGTCAGACATCCCACATGTTGGAAAATCAAGATGTAGTCCAATTATAGAAAACAAAGAACGCCAATAATCGATTGTCATATTTATTTGAAAATCAGATATATATAATTTTGTTCCATTTCGAAATAATAATGCATTTTGTTTATTCGGATATATACATTCCGGATCAAAAAAACATGATCCATAACAAATACTATGTAAATTTAATTGCTCACCTAATAAAATAATACCCATTCCAGACAATAACGGAAATTGAAACGATTGAATCCGTGGATCATATAAATCTTGCACATTTGTTTGAAGTAATTTTACAGAATACCCCTTTGTTTCCATTACAGACATACTATAATACATTCCATCTGGTAAATACTTTTTTGATTGTTCTGTTTCTTCTTCATATGTATCTTGTTTGCGACCAACGGACACCAGTCTTGCCGAAGATCCCAATAAAGCAGCTGTTATATATGAATGAATTCCTCCACTATATGCAATACCCACATGACCATCTCTATATGTTTGAAATGGTTTTAAATCCGGCATAACAGGTTCAACACAAATATTTCCAACGCGAAGGGTGTCGTGTAATGCTTGTGATATACCAAACGAAGTTAAGGTGATTCTGTTAATTCTAGGAAATACTGCTAATACAAGAATAAATCCCCATCTATCTGGATGAATTGCATCGAAATTTTGTATAACTGATGGTAAATATATTTTAAAACTAGATTTGTAAAAATACTGTACTTCATCGCCACTAAATATAAATTCAATATAATTTAAACTTTTATTCCAATAATGATGAATATTCATTATTACAACTAGTATGAATTGGTATATTAACCATTATATTAACCCTAACCATTATATTAATTTAATTACTTTAAAATTTATTTAAAAATTTAATAGTATATACTCCTACATATGAAGTACACGGATCATAACACCGTGACCATGTAATCTCTTTCCGATTTATTTTGTTGGTTATAGTTGCGACAAATCAACATTATGTCGTGTTTTTTGTTGTTTATAAATTATTATTCTTATTTTTAAAATGGATTAAGGAAATTATATATATTTTCTATTTTTCCATAAATATTATCCAAATCTTCTGGATTTGGATATTGATTTTTACTTTCAGAATATACGTCATCCATAACATCTCCTATTAAATCTTGTAATCGATTTTTAAAGATAATATTTTGATTATTTAAGTGGTTAAGTAATAATGTTTTGTCATATAGTTCTGTTATAATTTCATCCGTATTCTTATAACCAAACAGATTTACTGGGGTGGTGGTAGACTGATCTTGAGCACAATACACCTCAGGGGATGGTATTGTTTCATTTTCAGAATCAGTATTTTTATCATTATCATCACTGTCAAATGAAACTGGACTAAAATAACGTTGTGGTGGTTGAAGTTTAGAATTCCCGAGCATCAAGTTACGTTCGTAATAAAAAATGACACTTATTTATTTTACGAATCGGGGCAATTTTTGATCAGAAATTTTTGTATCCCCCCAAAAAAAACTTTTTCATAAAACTCCAAAACACAAAACACAAAATAACAATGGACGGTGATGACTCCAACGCTTCGAAAAAATCGACGGCGAGCCTGTGGTGTTTTGTACTGCTGGTTTTAAACATTGTAATTTTGGTACATACCTCTCGTGATTTTTTTTCACAATTTTTTCCCTCTCCTCATGGCGACTGGTTTTACATCTTTCATGAATACATGATCGGATGTGCAGCGGCCGTGTGGGGTTCGTTGCTGTTTGTCGCCTGGCTCGCGTGCTGTACCGTCACTGCAAACAGAGATCCCTCTTTTCTTATGATGCTTCCGAGCGTGGTTATATTTGTCACTATCATCCTGCAGTACTGGCAGATGGGTCGCCTCTGGCACACGTACCCCAAACATCTCATTTTCTTTTATTCCGAATATTGGAAAGAAAACTTGTGTCATTTCTCGGATACGTTACCATCATCACTCCCCCACAATATGACGATGTTTCTCAATACAAGTGGCAAAATAATTGTAGAGCGTCGACTTGAAGAAACTCTCGCTACTATTTCGCATTGGCCGTATGTGATGTCAGACGTCGTTGTACGATTTTATTCCTTCGCGTTGATGATTCTGCCCGTTATTTTGGGAGTTACACTCTCGTGTGCGGGGTCGGTGGCGACGTGTGCATGGTTCTGTGACGTAGTGAGTGGTGGTGGTGATAAAGATAGAGAGTCGGTTATTCCCGGTCGAACCCGTTTTTACATCTCATCAAACGATTAAATATATGCGATTAGTCGACTGCACAATTAATGTTGAACATGGTATTTTTGTTTAAATTCATCTAAATTTTGTATTCCCATTTCTGTATTACATAATTTACAAATCGGTTCTAAATTTTTAATATTTGTTTCACCACCGTGAAATACGGACATAATATGTCCGCTTTCAAATGAATCAAAATGAATTTCGGAGTCGCATACACGACACGGGCCATAACACTCCCGCGCGTTCCGCTTTTCCCATACTTTTCGTCGTAATGATTTTGGTATGCGTTGCCGAAAGCCTTTTGGAAGGTGTTTCATTTTATCATATGTAAGACCGGGTGTATTCACTTTTTGACAAATACGATCAACCCACTCAAATTGATTAAATATGCTTAGAAAGTAAGGTCGAAGAGGCATTTTTTGTTTACATTTTTCAATTTTCAATGAGCCATCTTTGATATATTTAGTATCATGTAAATATGATTTCCAATTTTCAGAATAAAAGGTGTTTAGTTCTTCGATTTCATTTATTAATTCTTCATATCCTAATCCAATTTTTGGAATTAAATCAGAATCATCAATATAATGTAATAATGCTTCTAAATTGAAATGTGGATGTGTTGGACGATTTGTTTTTTTTAAATAGGGTGCAAATTGTTCCATAAAATAACCATCTAAGTATTTTAAGACAGATTTCCAATCACATAAATTGCGATATAATTGTACAGGTTTATTTTTATTAATTGCAACGAATAATTCATCGTATTCAGATGGATCTTGAATATCAAAAACACTTACCAAAACATTTTGGTTTATCATGGTTAAATAATCATCTCGTAATAAACGTCTTATCGCTTCCAGACGATGTTGACCATCCAGTAATGCAAATTTGTTCGCATTCATACGTGTAATGTAAAAAAGTGACGGGAATGTATACTCTCCATATTGTTCTTTGTACTTTTTTTGATACGTTATTAACTCTTGTAAATGATCTTCATCTAAACATCTTTGAATATCACCCATATGAGATGATTTAAACATTCGATATTCAATATTATCCATATTAGATAAAAAGGTTGCGGCTTTAACCATATATAAAGTATTTCGACTAGAAACCGTTATTGATGTTGTTGTTTTCATATTATTATCTTGCAATGATGTATCTATATATTTACGTTTTTGTAATGAACGTTCTGGAGACGACACAGATGAAAACAAATTGCTATCTATCATATTAGTATTATTATTATTATTTAGACCTTTATATTCTTAATTTAACTTATTTTAATGAGGTGTATTTTTCCATGTGTATAATAGTGCATAATTAAGTGTTTTAAAATCTTGACTTGGAATATGAGCTGCTCCGATTTCGGTGATAAGATTCGTTGCATCACTTAACATTTTTTTTGTAGGAGGGGTTTCTATATTATAACTACCGTGGGGTTGATGGGTTGTATTTTCAGAATTATCATCTGAATCCGAATCCGAATCCGAATCCGAATCCGAATCTAGTATATTTCTTAAAATGGTATTTATATCATTTTGTATAATAGTATACGCATGGTTTGTAACATGTTGGTTCCATAATTGGTTTGCACTATTATATGACCAACTACTATATACCATATAATATGTACACGTGTATAATGATAATGGCATAGGCCTTGAATATAAATAAAGGGAACCAACCAAAATATGAGATAATTTAGTTTTCAGAATTCGTGTAATCCCAAAAAATATATTCCATTTTGTATTTTTTATAAGTGATTTCTCAGCCCTTTTAAATAATTCAGACTGCATATTTATATTCATTATAAAAGAATGATTTATTTAATTTAACAAATATACACATAAAAACAAACATAATGAATTTAAATTTAAGGGGGATCTATAAGGGTACCGATTAGAACAATGGTCTTTAGACTATTTCAATTGAAAGGTTTTAACAACCTGACTGATTGGTACAACAGTATTTGGGTAACATAATTTATTGTACCATTGACACTGTCCAAAATCTGCACTATAATTATTAAATAGCTCTTCACCTTTTTTAATATCACGTATACTCCATATTTCCATTACATCACGTTTTTCCATATTATACCGTACATTAAAATGATGAGTAGAATGATTCATTGCTGTTCCTGGATTTAGAAAAAATATACAAGTTGGTTCTAATGGATGACCAATTCCATAATTTACATATTCAATTGGATCCCACTGTGTATTTTGTAATTCTTCTGCATTTGAAAATTGTATAAGTGTATTATCTTTTATAGACACTTTTCGTATACATGCATTCGATGGTATATCTTCTTTTGCCCACCACCCGTTACCACTATTTGGTATACTAGATGGTCTAAACTCCGTATTATATAAGAATGTATGACCTAACGCTTCTTTATTCCATGTAATATTCATATTCATTATAATAATGACAACGATAACTTTTATATAGTCATCGACTTTTTCTTCCCTCTTTTAATGTGAAAATACTGTTTCAAAAATATCTCGATCAGTAATATGTACATAACCACTCCCTTCTTGCCCCCATCTTCCTACCCGACCTGCTAGTTGTAAACAGGTCGCGGGTGGTAACATGCTTCCATCTGATCCTTTCATTAATATTCCATGTTTAATTTTTAAATTTAGTCCATATGCTCCTATGGTATCAATAAATAAAAATGCTAAATAGCCCGCATCTGAATCTCGAATATTTTTCATATTAAATTCTTTGTGAAAATTTATACCGCCAACCCCTTTCCATCGCCATCGAAGCTCATTTTCATAATCGGATTCAAAATTACCTTTCATTTTATCGGCAAAAATACGCCACCCATCTGTGTCTTTTAAAGGATCTCCCGATTCAAATAACTCTTGAATACGTGTTAATTTTGATGTTAGTGGTGCTTTTGTCCCAGTCTGTTCTTCTATAAATGCGGCGGTGTTAATAACTTTATTTTCCGGAACAGGCAGAGAGGTTGAACGTTTATTTTCAATTTCTTGTAAATTTTCTTTTTTTTTTATCAAATCGGTTTGGTTATTTACGGGAAATTTTTTCCATTGTACATATTTATCAATCATTATTTTTCGATATTGTTCAATTTTTTTATCTACATCTTGAATTGTTGGAAAATCAGATAAAAGAGGTTTAATTGACGAATAAATTTGATCGACCTGCGGTACACCAATAATACACCCACCTAAAAACTGATGACTATCTGTCGTTAATATTTTAGTAAGTATATCGATTGAATCACAACCCTCGTCTGAATTATCTGGTAACGAAAACATATTTTGATAAAATGTATCATCGAATGCTTCATTTTGTGAGAGGGTATCACACCATTCTAAAATGCGAAAGCTTAATGAATCGAATGTAATTGTATACAAATCAAAATCATACGGCATATATTTTAATGTTTCTGGAGAAAAGGATTGTATTTTTTGAATCCAATCGACCATAACATCTGCCGATAGAAAACGTCTCCATAATATTTTATTACGTATATATTCGGTTCGTTGTTGAAAAGATTTCTTAGTTTTAATACCCGTAAACGGAGATAATACATGCTGTTTATCTTTCAACCAATGTGCAATTAATGTTGTTGAAACACCGACGGTCGATGCAGTAATTGTAATCGGTTCTGAATCGTATTTCATTTTATATAAATTTTTAACGGATTCCGATACGAGTTCCCACGAAGTCGCAGACATTACAAAGGTTGTTCTGGGTAGATTGTTTAAAATCCATAAAATATCATCCTCTTGATCGGATGGTTCATCAATAATAAGAGCATAATCTGGATTCCAAATATGATGTGATAAATGTGCATATCGCGCTTTACATGATGGTATATACACATCTGGCGGATTATCTGTTGTATCCATTATATCTGTATTCCCATTTAATAAAACATCAAATGAATTCCAATAATGTATGTAATGTTTTACAAATTTAGGATGAACAATAAAAACAATTGGATTAACACCTTCACCGCACATAAACGAGGGCTGTAATTCAAATTCATTTTGACATCCGTTTGTTGCAGGAACAATGTATGCAAATGGAACACCACATCTATATAACAATGCAGCTGCTTGATCTCTTACTGGGCCAAAGGGTACACAATATAATGTTTGAAAATTTTGTTGAGAATATATAGATGCTAATGGAGGTAACATTGCGGTTTTACCGGTTCCAACACCCCACGGCAATGTATACAACGTATGTAACGATGTATTTTTGATATGATTTAATAATGAAGCTTGTTCTGGAAAAGGTTTTGGTGCCTTTTGAAAATTATTTTTAAAATGATTTTTTAATAAATAATGAGTATGATGTGATAAAAAAGATTGCCACGGAAATTCGTTCTTAATATGTATAAAATATTTTTTGACAATTTGGTTCACAATTGGATTAACACTCTTTTCAAAATATAGAAAAGAGTCTCGTAATGATAAGACACAATTCATAAAATCAGTTATTTTTTTTTTCGTAAATGCATAATGTGTCGTATTCAAATAGTACAAAATAATTACTTCGATTATGTTATTTTTGAATGAAACATCTAATTCTTTTTTTTTTTTGGGAAAAAAACACACCGCTTTTGTAGCAGATAGTTTGATTTGATCGTAACGAATACGCTCTCTTGTCGGTATTTTTGATTTTGCTTTCGCTTTTGCTTTCTTTTTTTTTAAATCCACAATCACGGGTTCTTCATAAAACTCATCATAAAATTTACTCATATTGTATTCTGTAAAGAGTTCCTTCATTTCTAAAGCTGGATATGACAAATACTTATTAATAATTGAACAATATATATCGGTCTCAATTTTTTTACCACAATTGTTATAATGATTTAATAGCATAGAATATACATCTGTTGTTTCATTTTTTGATAATTCGGCAATAATATCCCATGATAAAGAAGATTCTCTTTCAATATCATCATTTCGTGTTACCATATAAAATTAATTAATGGACATATCTTTTAATTTATTTTTTTTATATATTGTATTTATATACTGATTATAAAAAAATAAAGAATGCCACTATCTTTTCCTCCATTTTCATTAAATCAACCACAACATACCGTTACAGTATCTGGCAACAGATTACCACATAGAACCCCAAAAAAATGTTTTTGGCATGCAAATGGAGAATTAAATTGTAAAACGATTCAAATATTACCAAATAGTGAATCACCCGAAACGCATGTACATTTTGATAGTTTCGGAGTACCAAATCAAAATTATAAGCCAAATGCTTATCATACAAAAGAACCTGAAATAAATAAACATGGTACACCTTGCTGTTCCGTTCCATGCAATGGATGCTCTCCCCATGTAAACTCACATTTTAATTCACCTCAATCTCCTCCAAGAACACCTTCTGATCAAAATTCAGTACATGTTGTGCAGAATAATGAGACACAACCGAGCGCACAACATGTCGCAACGGGACATCATGTCGCGGGACATCATCATACGAATGGACAACCCGTTTCAAGTCATCACCCAGCTGCACAGCATGTTGCAAGCCATGTCGCCGGATATCACGGGGTTCACAATGGACATGATCATTCTGGTCAACAATTTCCAATGCATCAATACTCTCAACATAATCATACATCTGCTACTCAACCATATACAGGAGCTGGAAGTGATCATCTTTCATCGTAAAATCTATTTTTCAACATCACCTGTTTTTTCAAATTTAAATAATTTTTTTACATTTTCAATTGTTTCTGATGCATTCACAACGTCATTACTTAATGCGGTATCAACGGTTTTTTTAAAATAATTCATTGATAATGCTAAACTAAAACATTTTCCAGATATATCTGACTCCTCAACTTTGGATTGAATATTTTTATTTAATTGTAAAGTAAGTGGTTCTTTTATTTTTTCGGGATTAGTAGAAAGTATTTTTGCAATTTCTTCATAAATTTTATTTGAAGAGAGATACAGATCATCTCTATATAATGTGGATAAATGAATACCTTTAACATGGAAAGAACAGTAATGCAAATCGTTCTTACCTATCGAGGTATCCCTCCGTTTTAAATCATAATCGTCAATCGTATTAAAAATATAAATCGTTGTAATATGTTTTGCAAGAATCTCATCTAGCTGTATGTTGTTCTTAAACCAATGATGATTGTTTATATCATCCTTTTCATTTATTTCACCTATCATAAATATATACATCTTTTTAGATGTACATGAATCTTTAATCTGAATCATACATTCTTTATATAAACAATAATTTATAGTTTTATTTGAAAATAATTGTTTATTTTGTGGAATATATACACTTAATTTACCAGTATACTCTAAAAACATTGATACTGTTTCGGACGCAACATCAGCATCAGCATCAGCCGAATTATTTTCTATCCATTTATGCAGTAAGATATATTCTAAATCATTTATTTGAATAGTTATTGGTTTTTTTGTTAACAGTGTACTTCTTCCATCTGTTTCTTTAATATTATTTGGAAATAAACTTTGTAATCGTTTGTATGTTTCTTTACATGCATACATTCCTTCTATTTTAGAAAGGAAATCATTCTGATTAGAACTTTGTTCTTCAACTAATTCAATTTTGTGGAAAATATCCAGTTGTTGAGCGGAAGAGGAGGACGATACGAATACTTTATTACAAATATCTTTAATATTACTTGGGGAATGTGCAGGTGTAGATTTATTTCCGGATAAGTATTGTTTGACGAATGAATGTAATTCATCACTTGTAACTCCAAAAATAGGAGATAATAAATCAAATTCGGTTTTCCACCAATCTGATTTTTTATCAGGTTTTTTTGATTTAAATGTATTCGATCCAGAATCAATTGCACAAATGGATTGCATTTTTACAGACGGTAATGCTTTATCTACGTATGTTACTAAATTAAATTTAATTTGTTGATGAGCAGTATTAATATCTGGTAATTTAATATGTATTTTTGCATTAAATCGACTCAAAATCGCGCCATCTAAACTCCACGGATAATTTGTCGCACCAATTACTAACACATTTTCAAGTGCTTGAAACCCGTCCATCATTTGTAGCAGCGCATTTGTTGCAATTGCATTTGTACCACTCGGATCATTTTGTCTTGAACGCGCAAGTGAATCAATTTCATCAATAAATATAATACTAAATACATGATTATTTTCACCTAATTCTTTTATTCTCATTTCTGCCATACATTGTGCTGAACGAAAATAACTTGTAATTTTTTTCTCCGTTTCACCAACATATTTTCCTTTTAATTCGTCAGCAGTCGGTGCAAAAAATAAAACTTCTAGTCCAGGAACGGCTTTACGTAATTCTGTTGCAGCAGCTCGTGCAAACATTGTTTTTCCAGTACCAGGTGGCCCATATAACAAAAAATTTCTTTGAATATCAAACATAAGAGGCATTTGGTATGGAGCAAGAATACTATTTCGAATATCTTCTTTAACAACTGTATTTCCAATTATTGTATCAAACGTATCTAAATTACCAAATAATTTAACTTCTTTTATAGGATCACATACTTCTTTATCTTCACTTTCTTCTAACTCTGTTATATCTAAACATCCGGTGTAATTTTCTTGTTTTGAAATTAATTTTTTTCGAAGAGTTTCAATTATTGTTAATATTTTTAATAAACCATGCCGTGGAAATGTAATTAAATTTATAGAATCATTAAATGTACGTTTTTTTTCAGTAGATTTTGCTTTTTTTAATGACGACTGTAATCCCCAATTTATATAATTATATAATGATTGCGCTGTTAATAAATAATATGAAAGACAATCTTCTAAATTATCTATTTTTTCATATTTTTGAGCAATTTCTAGTAAAAGTATTGTATCTTTTAATACTAATTCGGCATTTACATCTAAAATTTTTTCTTTTTTAGGACTGCGGGATGGACTGCGGGATTTTTCTTTTTTAGGACTGAGGGGTGAATTGATAGATTTCTCTTTTTTAGGACTGCGGGATTTCTTTTTTTTAGGACTGAGTGATTTTGATTTTTTCGGAACTTGATTTGACATATTATTAATAATTTGTATTTTAATTGTTAATTGTTAATTGATAAAATAAAAATGATTTATAATAATAACAAATGATGAGTACGAATCATAATAATCAATTTAGAAAACTTTTAAGAGAATCCGTTTTAAAAAAAACAACATTACCAGAATTGCCACTGAATAGTTCTACTGATTATATTAAGGATACCGCAATTATAAAGCATCCCGAATCAAATAATTCAAATAAAATACAGTTAAATACGATTGGTATACCTATCGTAGTTGTTATTGCACTTGGTATTGTTTTCGTAATAATTAGTAAATATATTGATGAATATTTTCATATCGATATTGAAGAAGAATCTGCATATAATAATGCATTATTATATGTCGTTATTCAAGTCGTTATTTTACTTATTTTATTAGTACTACCCTATATTATTTTCACACATTTACATTGTTATCCACTCATTTTACAATATTATCTATTTGTAATGGCCGTTTGGGTATTATCTTTATTTGCTTTAAAAGAATTTCCAAAAAATTTAAAATTTATTTTAAAAACTAAAACAGACGAAACATATGCCAATTTAAAAAAAACACAGGCCCAGGCACAGGCACAGGCACAGGCACAGGCACATGCCCAGGCACATGCACATGCACAGGCACAGGCACATGCTCAGGCGCATGCTCAGGCGCATGCCCATACACGGACACCCCCCCATACACCGGCACAAAAGAATAAACCTACAAGCACGAGTACTATATCCAACCGAGAAACTCCATTATATAAATTACCACAACCAATCGAAGAATTTCAAAATAATGATAGAATAAATTCTACTCAACAAAACTATAATTTTGACGAATTTCAAAATCACCCTCCTTTTCAAAATAAAAATGATAGAATAAATTCTACACAACAAAACTATAATTTTGAAGAATTTCAAAATCAACCTTTTCAAAATAATAAAGTAAATTATACTCCTTTACAGAAAAACTATAATTTTGAAGAATTTCAGAGTAACCCTGCCCATGACTTACCGCCAGATCATCGATCCCGTATACCTTTTTAGAGTATAGTTAAAAGTATATTTTATTCAAATTAAAATCTAAACCCAAAATAAAAGAAATTCAAAAAAATTTAAAATGGAAACATCTGGTTTAATTGCATTATGTTTGTCTGTAATTCTTGTTTTAGTAATTACAATATTTAGTACACAATCTGGTTCAAAGTATATTACTTGGGCATATACTATCGGAGATGAGCCGTTTGGAAGAATGGCATTTTTAATTATAATTGCATTAATCTCATCTTATTATTCCTTTTCAGTTGCATTAATGCTTGTTTTATTATATATGTTAATAAATAGTCTTGTTCCATTATTATCTGATGTAGATGAATCATTTATTGGTCAAATTGCAAACGAGGAATTTGGCCCTACCCTTACCAATTGTTCTAATTATGAAAAACGCACAATCCAAAGAGTCGGTACACCCTTTTATCCAATGTTTCAAAACCAAAATAATAAAAATGACCATGCAACATATTAAATATCAATACTATGATATTCTTCACACGAGTTCGCATCCCAACCCTTCCACAATAATATAGTTTCTTCTTGCATTTTGTTCTCTTGTTGAATATCTCTGGTCGTAATTAACCAATCAATATACTGGTCTTCCTCTTCTGTAAACGGAAATATGTCGGAATAATAACTTATATTTAAATTCTTCTCTTGTATTTGTATATTGATTTTGTTTTGGTATTCCATTTATGTTTAGTAATGTTATTAAAATGTTAATTAATATTAATTATATTAATTATTTTTTTCACAATGTCACATTCCATGTACAAAGAAGAATTAGAAGGTAAACGCTTACTGCAAGACATGTTCCTCCAACTTAAAGACGATACAATTTCTGATGAAATCTATCACAAAATCCTTGTGTTATATAATGTACCAACGTCAATGATTTTGACTCCGACAGTACAATTTACAATTTAGAGACAGAGCCGATTTGTTTAAAACTATTCGAAAAAAGCTAACAAAATTATCCGTCTCTAAGTGGGGCGCGCTACTGACCGGAATTCATATCGCTCAGAGTATGGACTCCCGATGGAAAAAGATTGACACCCCTCTATCAACAAATACGATGATTACATTTTTTACACTACTTGGGACTTTTCTGTCATTCAGATACGATAAGAGTCGGAGAACCCGACGTCTTGCTGCTCGTATCGTAGCAGAGCCTTCGTTCTCACCCGAAGAGAAGGTGGATTACGCGATGGGAGAGTATGATGGGTACAGCGTGGAGCACGTCGGCAACTCCGCTTTCCATAAATTGCTAACGCAGCACTCGAACCTACGTAACTTGCAAACGGCCCTTCTGACGAGCCCTAAAAATGAGAAGTGGCTGCTAGCCAAGCATCTTCTACGCCCCGATGGCAGCCGGCGACAGAGCCCCGCTGAAATTGCAAGTGCGGTCGTCGAACACCAATCGGTCGTCGGCCAGCTCAACACTAAACGACGGCGTTACATCCGTCGTTATCAAAGTATAAAATCTAGTTTATGATATCCATATCCAAAAAACAACTGAAAGTACCATCGTCACTTAATTATTTTGTACAACAATTTGAAGATATATTACAACATTTATCAATACGTGTATAACTTGAGTTCATGAAAAATTTCTTTTTTACCAGGCCTAGATCCATATTCGTCTTAATGTTTAAATATATTTATGGAAAGTTGTATGTAAGTGTGCCATTTTTGTCATGAGTTCTTTGTTTTGAATAATATAATTTATACGATGTAATTGGTTTTCATTTAAATCTTCTTTTTTTCCTTTTAAAAATATATTTAAAAATGCCGTATCAGATAATAGTTGAACTACCTGAGGCTGATTTAGAATTGTAATCATATCTTTAATATTATCGGGATTCATAATTAAGTTAGATTTACTTATATACTTTTTAAATAAAAAAATTAAAATAAATAATTTTCGGTGACCGCATAAATTTAAGTTATTTTTATAATGAACGATGTATAATATTGTTGGGTGTGTAATTCTTGTATGGGGCATGTGGGGTGGTGGAATGGTCTTACAAGGTAGTGTTTTTTTGTCAACACAACAAGCAATTATATGTGGAATGTTAATAGGACGATTTTTTGGAACCATAGTTGCATATGGGTTATATACTCTTCTTCTTCATAAAAAAATTATACAAATTGATGAAATACCGTCTGCAAGACCTATAAAACTTTTTTATTTATACTTCATTTCTATACTATATGACATTTCAGCAAGTGGGGCATCGATGTCTTATAATCAATTGTCGAAACACAGTGGAAAGAATATTGCAATCACTTCCGCCTTTGTGTCTTTATCCTCCTATATTCCGATTATATTTGGAAAACTGTGTTATAAAGAGAAAACGAATTTTAAACAAAATACGGGTATATTCTTGGCAATTACGGGCGGAATATTATTAAGTCTTAATATAAATCAAAGTGATGCAGAATCTAAATCATTCTTAACAGTTTTATATACACTCATCTCGTTTCTTGGGTGGGGATGTTCGTATACAATTGCATCCAGTATCTATAAATTTTCATCGTCAATAAATACCATTCTTCGAACGTTTTGTTTGAGTTCATTTACTCTGCTTTTAATTATAGCATTACCTTTTGCATGGTATTATAGTATATGGTCATGGAACAAATGGCATTTTATACAGCTCGCCGGTGCACAATTTATGTGGACAAGTACCGCGCCTGTATATACATACATTGCGTCGACGTGTGGTGCAACGCGCGGATCCGTGTTATGCGCGGGTCATACTCTTGTACCTGTTATAATTGGTATAGGCGTAATGGGTAATCAAACAAATCGTATGAGTATATGTGGTATTATATTATCATTATGTTCATTGACGTTAGTGGCAAAAGACGAATCGCAAAATATAGAAACAACAAACGTTTAATCAAACGTTTAATTTAATAAATTTTATTAAATTATTACATATTTTTTTGAATGCGATTACCGATTGTTTGTCTTTCTCGATTTAAAGATGGTATAAAAATTGTATATACCTCATTTTCGGGAGTTTGATCAATACTTAAATCCTTATGTCGTTTTAAAATAGTAACAATTTCTTTTTTATAAAGTACTTTTTCACCTTTTTTAAAAAAAAACGTTTTACTTTTTTGACTCTTTTTACTTTGACTCCACCACTCGCCATCGTCTGATCTACGATTTTGTTTTCGGGTGTTCCTCTTTTTAGCTTTTAACTTATCATCCTCTAACATCGTTATTACTAAAGAAAAGATAAGAAAAAAAACTATTTATTTTTTGGGGGGGGGGCCGAAAAGAGGAGGTTCTTCTTGCCGTCAGTCACAAACACAAACAATGACAACGAACAGTCGCGTTCAGAAGAAGAGTGACTCTCGCTATTTCAGTGAGAACCTGAACAATTTAACGAATTTGACGAACGCCCTGACGAATGCCAAGGGAACCTTTCGACATTTTTCTTCGAAGCAAGAATGTTTCAAATTCATCGACGAAACTTCACTTCAGCTCGGTCACACTTGCTGCAGTGGAAAAGGTGTTTTTGTATTTCACGACAACAATGCCACTGTTCGGAAGGACAATTCGGAACTGGGGAACGACCTAAAGCATCAAAACGGTTCATCTGGGGTCAAATCTGACCATTGCGCCTCTCCATCGCTGCGTGGTACAGATCGGGCGTCGTCGCCTGTACCGAATATAAATAATCTACAACAAGATGAATTCGGAACTGGAGGAGGAACATTTTGGCATTTTGATTCTGAGGCGGAATGTCAGAAATTCGTCGAAAAAACTTCACAATCCGTTGGTCAAACATGCTGCAATGGAAACGGTGTGTATGTGCATTATCAACAACATCATTCTTCGCAACCTTCACAACCGATACCCCGACCAACCATACAAAGCATACCACCCGATGATGGGTAACCTTTCCGGCCCGAGTACTTAAAACAGTTTAATATTAATAAGATGAATTAATCCATTCATTTTTTGATTATCATAAATATCAGGAGATGGTATATTTTGTAATTCTCTTAAAAAATGAAGAATATTCTCTCTATTTTGTTGTAATTTATTTCGTTTTATATTCGCTTTAGACATTACCCGATCGATTGCAATGCGTATTGCTTGATTAATCCCCGTTTCACGAAACGTATCTGACCATTTTAAAAGTCCAGTTGGATACGCACGAATATGATGCATGGAGTTGAATCTCCTATTTTTAAAACATTCAATTGCATTGAAATTACTCTCCGGTGTTCGACTTCCATGATATTGTACATGAATTTCACCTGGAATACTAATACACGATGCATAATATCCACCACATTGTGATCTCAATTTTTTGATATATTGCATAATTAGATTTTGTAAAGGATTTCCATTCATATTTAAATAATAGTTCAATCTTATATTTTTAGAATCATGATTTCGCCCACTCCATAAATAATAATGTAATGCATTTCCATCACCTATAATACAATATGGAAATAATTTTAAATGCTGTATAAAAGTTCTTTTACATGCCCAAATATATCCAGTAATATTGCCTCCTTTTAAAACAGATTTACATTTTTCAATTTCATATTTTTTAAAATGTAAATCTTCTTCTTCCTCCTTATCTTTTTCTCCACCACCCTTCTTATCTCCGTCTCCAACTTCTTCCTCCTCCTTATTATCTTTTTTGTCTCCATCGTCCTCCTCCTTCTCTTTTACTTCCTCTCCAGCGTCCTCCTCCTTCTTATCTTTTTTGTCTCCATCGTCCTCCTCCTTCTCTTTTACTTCCTCTCCAGCGTCCTCCTCCTTCTTATCTTTTTTGTCTCCATCTTCCTCCTCCTTCGT
>Ga0209631_10000566_pt1 | contig 50354 bp, 41 predicted proteins | sample COG_08_FD_184752 | JGI IMG/M metagenome (GOLD analysis project Ga0209631, IMG submission 184752) | Pelagic Microbial community sample from North Sea - COGITO 998_met_08 (SPAdes) (version 2) | ecosystem: Environmental > Aquatic > Marine > Neritic zone/Coastal water | place: Helgoland, sampling... | reverse complement strand
GGGTGCCGGTCGGACCGTAGATCGTCATGGGATCGGTCCGATCCTGCAGCGCCATCGTGCGCAGCAACCCGGTGATCCCGAGGAAGTGATCGGCGTGCGTATGGCTGATGAAGATGGCCTGGATTCCGAATCCGGTCTGGAACCGCATCATCTGACGCTGGGTCCCCTCCCCGCAGTCGAAGAGGAACAGGTCTCCCTCTCTCTGAACGGCGATGGCGCTCACATTTCGCCCGACGGTCGGTCGTGAGGCGGCAGTGCCAAGAAAGGTCAGGCGGATCATCGCGCGCGGGGTTCAGCAGGCTCTTCAGGGACGCTCGCCGGGCGCATTCGACCGACGGGGATGCCGGCAAGTTAGCCGGGAGCTACCAGAACCGGAATTGGACCTGGACGAGGCGCCCGGGCTGAGGCAGTCCGCATTGATCGAATACTGCGCGATCCGTCACGTTGCGCAGTGCGGCCGACGCATCGAGCCGACTCAGGGCACCCCCGCGGCCGAAGCTGAACATGCGCCTGAGCGTGAGGTCGAACGAGGTGCTCGAAGGCAGGGGCTGTAACCCACCCACCTCGGGATTTTCACACATCTGGGCACCCAGGTAGCGCCCCTCTCCACCGAAGCGGAACTCCGCAGGAATCGGCACGTCGAACCCGAGCTTACCCAGAACCGACGGCTCGTACTCGAGCTCGACCTCGGTACCATCATTGTCGTAGCCGGCCACGTTCTGGAGCGTGAGGTCCCCGTTGAACGTCGAGCCGCCGAGTGTGCCGACGAGAAGCACTTCCAGTCCGGTGCTCCGCACCTCGGCCTGGTTCACTCGCTGGAATCGACGATTTCCGACCCCGTCCGTGCTGGAGCGGCGAACAATGCCGTCTGTGAGTCGCTGGTGGAAGCTCACCATCTGCAGTTCACCGATTCCGCGCGTCGCCGTGAAGCCGGCTTCGCCACCATGCAAGGTCTCCGGTCGCAGATCGGGGTTGGGTTCGAAGCGCCCCAGCGCACCAGAGTAGAGCTCCCTGAGCGAGGGAAATCTCGAGCGACGGCTGGCGCCACCGTGCACGAGCACCCCGTCCGCGATCAGCGAGCTGACACCGATCCGGGCTCCATAGTCCGAGATGGCGGCGAGCGGGGGCTTGTCACCTGATTCCGGGGTGCTGGCACCGTCGTAGGCGGCACCTAGGGTGATCGCAGTCAGGTCCCGAGGCCCGAAACGCAGCTCGGTCTCGAAACCGACGCTCCAGAGGCGTTGCTCGTACGAAAAGCCGGCGGTACTGACACCAATCTCGCTGATCACCTCGTCGTGGGAGACGTTGGCGAAGGTCGCCGAGCCCCGGATGTCAGCCGACGAGCCCAGCGTGTGCTCGCCGAGAAGGCGCCCGGTAATGACCCTATCGTCTGCATCCTCGGTCTCTTCGATCACGTCGTAGTCGACGGTCTCGAACTGCTCGATGAGCGTGGATCCGACATCGACGCCCACGCTGGCCTCGAGGTCACCTTCACCCCAGCCCGTCAGACGCTGCCCTGTGCCGCCGGTCACTGCCGCGATCATTCGGCGCTGCTCCGGATAGCGCCAGAGCCGCGGGTCATCCTGATGCGCTTCGGGGGGCACGCCACGTTCGACATCGTAGCCAGAGGCCGCGATCGAAGCCCATGCACCATGGTCGTTGCGGTACCGGGCACTGAAGAAGCCGTCGATCCTGCGCTGGTCGCTGTTCAGTCGGAGGGCGTCCGCCGACAGGAACTGGGATCTCAGCGTCGGATCATCGAGAGCCTGGTCCGAGACCGGGAAGCCCCTGCGATCCGTAAAACCGCCGCCCCCGCGAAAGACCCACTGGTGGTCGGTATCAGAGATCAGGTGCCCGCCGGTCAACGAAACGTTCGTCGCACCGGTCCCGTCGAGCGACATCCCGACGGAGAGCGGATCGACCGATCCGACCCGACTCTTACCACGGGCCACGTCGACTTCGACCACGCCCCCCAGAGTGTTCGGGCCATACAGCACGGACGAGAGCCCTCGGACCAGCGTGATACTGCGCGCTGCGGTCAGGGGAATGATCGACATGTCCGTGCGATGGTCCCACCCCACCGTGAGTGGGACACCATCCATGAGGATGGCGATCTGGCGGTCTTCCGATCCTCGCAGCGCCGGCTGCATCTCACCCCGGCTGTTCTGCCGAATCTGGATCAGAGGCATCGCGCGGAGCACCTGATCCATGGACGGGGACGGGATGCTGCCGAGCGAGTCGAGATCGACGACGACGGTGCTGGATCCGCCCACCGTGAGCGCGGGGCGAGCCACACTCACCGTGATCCCTCCGAGCACCCTCGCCGAGTCCACGGGCGGAATCGAATCCGGGTCCTGAGCCATGGCCGCCGCGGGGACCGATGCGGTCAAGCCGACGAGCATGAGTGCCGCACGAATCGGCGTCTGGCCGAGCGGGGATGACGAAATGTGCACGTAGACCAGGAAACGAGTGTTCGGAACGCCACCGTTCTAGCGACTTCAGCGAGGATTGTTCCCATCACGACAGGTCCCCGAGACGGGGCACCTCTGCCTCATCGGGCCAGCCTCGGATATCGAGCCCATAATCTCGCACGAGACTGGGCAATCGTGGTTGGACAGTGCGGATCGCCAGCAGTACCATGCAGCGGATTATCACCCCACGGAGGCACCATGCAGAGTCGTCGTTCATTTCTGGGTTCCGTCTCACTCCCTGCCGCGGCAGCAGCCGCGGGTATGTCGTTCCGTCCAACGGAGCTCAGGGCTGAGGCAATCGACATCGCGATGAACCTCGGGTCGCATCCGGGATCCGCGATGGACGTGGTCGATGACGAGAACTTCTGGAGGGAAGTCCAGGGAGCGTTCACCGTCGACCGCACGCTGGTGAACCTCAACAACGGCGGGGTCTCTCCGGCGCCCAAACTGGTTCAGGACGCGATGAAGCGGCACCAGGACTACTCGAACCTGGCGCCGACGTACACGATGTGGCAGATCCTCGAGCCGCAGCGGGAAGGCACACGCCAGCGCATGGCCCGTGAGTGGGGTGTCGATTCCGAAGAGGTCGCCTTCACGCGCAATGCATCGGAAAGCCTGCAGATCCTGCAGTTCGGGTACGATCTACAGCCCGGCGATGAAGTCCTGACGACGACGCAGGACTACGGGCGGATGATCACCACGTTCAACCAGCGTGAGCGCCGCGAGGGGATCGTGCTCAAGCAGATCCAGATCCCGGTGCCGGCCGAGGACGACGCCGAAGTCGTGCGCTTGTTCGAAGACGCGATCACGCCAAGGACGAAGCTGATCCTGTGCTCTCACATGATCAATCTGACGGGGCAGATCCTCCCTGTGACCGAACTGACGGCCATGGCGCGCCGCCACGGGATCCCGTTGATCATCGATGGTGCGCACTCACTCGCCCACTTCGACTTCGACATCGGCGAACTCGACGTCGACAACTACACGTCGAGCCTGCACAAGTGGCTCTTCGCACCGCACGGAACCGGGTTTCTGTACGTCCGCCGCGACCAGATCGCTGACGTGTGGCCACTGATGGCAGCTCCGGAGGCGAGCGACCACGATATCCGCAAGTTCGAGGCGATCGGCACGCACCCCGAGGCACCGTACCTGTGCATCGGTGAGGCCTTGTCCTTCCACCAGGGGCTCGGACCCGCCCGCAAGTCGGCCCGGCTGACGTATTTGCGCGACTACTGGGCAAATCCGCTGCTCGAGCACGACAACGTCAGACTACACACCAGTCAAAAACCCGGATTCGCCTGCGGGATCGCCAATGTGGAAGTCGTCGGCATCGAGCCCAATGACCTGCGGGATTACCTGTGGGACAGCCATCGGATCATCGTCGTGAGCATCAACCACGCCGAATTCCGTGGTCTGCGTGTGAGCCCGAGTGTGTACACAACGCCGTCCGAACTCGACCGCTTCATTGACATCATGAGCGACGTGGCCAGGAACGGCATACCGGCGTGACCGTGGCCCGCTGGACCACACTCGCACTCTCACTCGGCCTGCTCGCCGCTCCTGCGGCGGGGCAAGCCACGTTTTCCGTGGACGACGTCATGTCGTTCTCGTTCGCATCATCGCTCGTCGCGTCGCCCGCGGGTGATCGGATCGCGTGGATCGAGAACGAGGAGGGCGAGCGAAACATCTGGGTCGCCGAGGGTCCTGATTGGCAAGGTCGTGCGCTGACCACGTACGCCGGTGACGACGGCCAGGAACTCGCCGGGCTGACCTTCTCTCCGGATGGAGACCGGGTCTTCTGGATTCGTGGTGGAGCACCGAACAGACAGGGTGAAGTCCCCGACCCGCTGTTCACACCTGACGAGGAGGGCCGAGCCACCTGGGCCTCATATTTTGGTGGAAGTGAGCCTGTTCATATTGTTGATGGCGCAGGCTTTACGATATCTCCCGATGGCACCCACGTTGCGTATTCCCAGGGACGAGAGATCTTCCAGCTGGCGCTCGAGGCCGATGCGGAGCCTGAGCGGATCGCCCGAATCCGCGGAGGCGCAGGGAGCCTGACATGGTCACCCGATGGATCGAGACTGGCCTTCGTGAGCGGTCGAGGAGATCACGCATTTGTCGGAGTCCTGACCCTCGGGGAGCGTCAGGTCACCTACATGGATCCGAGCGTAGCGAATGACGGGTCACCTGCGTGGAGCCCGGATGGCCGGCACATCGCCTTCCTGCGCATTCCCAACGAACGGGTCGTCCACATGTTTGCGCCTCGCCGGGAGGCCCTGCCCTTCTCTGTTCGCGTCGCAGAGGTGGAGACTGGACAGGGTCGCGAGGTATGGCGCGCTGCGGAGGGTGTCGGTAGCGCCTTCAGCGGCGTCAATGCACCTGGCCAGCTATGGTGGGGGGCTAGCGATCGCCTCGTTTTTCCGTGGGAAGGTGACGGCTGGAAGCACCTGTACAGCCTGTCGACATCCGGTGGCGAGCCAACGCTGCTCACTCCGGGGGCCTTCGAAGTCCAGTTCGCCTCGATATCTCCCGACGGCAGGTCGGTCATCTACGACTCGAACCAGGACGACATCGACCGCAAACACGTCTGGCGGGTCGACATCACCGGCGGTCGCCCTGAATTGCTCACGCCGGGCGCAGGCGTGGAATGGGGCGCTGTCATGACGGCGGGCGGCACCGTGGCGTTCCAGGCAGCGTCCGGGAGTGAGCCAGCGCACACCGTAGTGCTGCGTGACGGTGAACGACATCGGGTGAGCCCCGACCGACCCCGTAGCTTCCCCGCCGACCGCATGGTCGAGCCCGAGCAGGTCGTCTTCAGCGCCTCGGACGGGATGCAGATCCACGGCCAGCTCTTTCTGCCGCCGGACGCTCGGGCAGGCGACCGTCACCCGGCGGTGCTCTTCTTCCACGGCGGATCGCGCCGGCAGATGCTCCTCGGCTTCCATCATCGAGGCTACTACCACAACACGTACGCCATGAACCAGCTTCTGGCGAACGCGGGGTATGTGGTCCTTTCGGTCAACTACCGCAGTGGGATCGGTTACGGCATGGAGTTCCGCGAGGCCGAGAACTACGGCGCGACCGGGGCCAGCGAGTTCAACGACGTCATGGGCGCAGGCCTGTATCTGCAGTCCCGGCCCGATGTCGATCCGGACCGTATCGGACTTTGGGGTGGCTCGTACGGCGGCTACCTCACGGCGATGGGCCTGGCTCGAGCGTCCGACCTCTTCGCAGCGGGAGTCGATATCCACGGGGTGCACGACTGGAACGTGGTGATGACCGGCTTCCGGCCTTCCTACGAACCGGAGGACTATCCCGAGTTCAGCCAACTCGCGTACGACTCGTCACCGATGGCGTTCATGGATGGCTGGACGTCACCCGTCCTGCTGATCCACGGTGACGACGATCGGAACGTCCCCTTTTCCGAGACGGTAGACGTCGCAGAAGCGCTGTCTCGCCGTGGTGTTGAGTACGAACAGCTCATCTTTCCGGATGAGGTTCACGGGTTCCTGCTGCACCGGAACTGGGTGGCGGCCTTCGAGTCGACGCTTTCGTTCTTCGACCGCAAGCTCAAACAACGTCCGGTGTCCTGAGGATCACATACATGCTGACTTCCCTCACCGTCGCAGGCCTGATCTCCCTCTTCACGCCCGGGCCCACCGCACTGTGCGTGGACGGTATTCCCGCACCGGTGCCTGTGAATGACCAGCTGCAGGAGATGTACGAGTCGGGTCGGTCCTACACGGACTTCCTCGATCATGCGACCAGCCGAGCCGACCTCTGGCACAGCAACACCGAGAAGGCCGAGGGCATCGACCCGGCACTCGTCGCTCGAGCGCGCTCTGTAGCGGGCAACTGGAAGTTCCTCGCCGTGGCTATCGACGCGTGCTCCGACTCGGTCAGCACGATTCCGTATCTCGCCCAGCTTGTGGCGTTGGTGGACGGCCTGGACATGCGCGTCGTCGACCCGACGACAGGCCGCAGCATCATGGAGTCACACCCGACGCGCGACGGCCGGTCCTCGACCCCGACCGTTCTGCTCCTGGACGCGCACTTCGAGGAGGCCGGCTGCTTCATCGAGCGGCCGCCGGAGCTGAAGACGTGGATTCTGGAGGAGGGCTTTTCCAGCGAGCAGATTTACCCTCGGAAGATGGCGTGGTACGACGAGGACGCCGGACACCACACCGTCCGGGCGTTCGTGGAGATGCTGGAGGCTGCGGTCGCGGGCGGTGAGGCCCTCTGCCGATAGGGGTCGCCACAGAGATCGGCCGCCACAATCCTCCACAGGTTCTTCGTCATTGTGAGATGATGGGAGGCAGACCCTGCGCCGCCAGGAGTCGGTTGAACTCTGCCATCTCACCCGCCTCCAGCTCTTCCCAGCTCCCCAAGTGCTGCTCGAGCAACTCGACGTAGATGTCGCGCACCTCGAGCATCTGATCGGTCGGCCGGTGATCGGAGCCGCTCGAGTACCCGGCCAGACTGGCGATCTTCGCCCACAGCTGACGTGGCCAGCGGATCGTGTCCTGACGGGCCGTACCTCCGCTCAGCCGCAGGTCGAAGAGCTTCATCTCAAGCCCGACGAGGGCGGCGTTCAGGGCCTCGCCCGCATCGACGACATCCGCGTAGCGTGGATCACCGGACAGGCGTGCCTCGAGGTCCACGATGCCCTTCCGAGCCCACTCGATTCGGTTGATCAGTTGTGCTGTCGAATCGCTCATCTCCCGCAGCTCCAACTGCAGCTCGAGCTGAGCGAGCATATCAGCCGAGGAGACGTCCGAGTCGGGGTCCGGCCGCACGGTCAGCGTCGTCAGGTGCTCCTCGCCCTCAGCGAGGAGTCGTACGGTGTACTCGCCGGGGACCGCGATCGGTCTTACCGGTCCACCATCCGGGGGCGGGCGCCAGCCAGAGGTGCCCACGTCGACGTGGCTGTGCTCGAGCGCGGGCGTCCGGATTCTCGGTGGAGTCGATGCTTCGTGCCGCAAGTTCCACATGACCCGGTTGAGGCCGGCGCCAGCACCCCGAACGGGTAAGGTCCGCACGGTCTTACCCGACGCGTCATCGATCTCCACGAGGACAGGCCCCTGGGGAGCGGACGCGAGGAAGAAGTTGATCGATGCCCCACCGTCCGGGTTCTCACCGGCTGCGGGATCTCCCGGCTGTGCGGAGCGCCCCTCCCGATTCGCGAACCGGTAGGCTGCTCGCGGCTCGAACAGATGCACCGCCGAGGCGAGCACCATGTCGTCGAGGCCCTGGATGGCCGTGAGATCGTCGAGAATCCAGACTCCTCGTCCGTACGTCGCGACCACGAGGTCATTGAAGTGTGGCTGCACCTCGAGCCAGTACGCAGGCGCGTGAGGCATGTCCCCCTGCAGGGATATCCACCGCTCGCCGTTGTCGTACGAGGCATACACGGCATTCTCGGTCCCCAGATACAGGAGTCCTGCCCGCGTCGGATCCTCCCGGACAACGCGAACGTTGCTGAACACGCTCGTGGGAATTCCGTCGCTGATCTTCTTCCACGAGGCACCGTAGTCGTCAGTCCGGTACGCGTACGGGGCAAAATCGCCGATCTGGTGAAGGTCGACGGAGATGTACGCCACCGCAGGGTCGTGCCGTGAGGGCTCCACGTTGTTCACTGTGCCCCACTCCGGAAGCTCCGGGATGTTGGGCGTGACATCGGTCCAGGTTTGACCGCTATCGCGCGTGAGCTGCACGAGGCCGTCGTTGGAGCCAGTCCAGATCAGGCCCGGCTCAACCGGGGACTCAGCGATCGCGAAGAGGACAGACGAATAGGTCGGACTCGCGTCTTCCGTCGTGAGCCCCCCAGTCTTCTGCATCTTCGAAAGATCTGCGCGGGTGAGATCCGGGCTGATGACCTGCCAGCTCTGGCCCCCATCTCGCGTCCGGTGCACGTGCTGACTGCCCGCATAGACCGTCTCGTTGTCGTGCGGCGAAATGTGAACCGGGAAGGTCCACTGGAAGCGATAGCGCACATCTGCCGCCGCCCACCCCTCGGGGTTGTCCGGCCAGACGCTCACTGAGCGAGTGATCCCCGTCGAGATCTCATGTCGTTCCAGGATTCCCTCATAGCACCCGGACCAGACGATGTCGTTGGTGACGGTATCGGGCACTGCGAACCCGGACTCGCACCCGCCGACCGACTTCCACGCCCCGATCGGAATCGATCCGCCGGAAAGAGTGTTCGACGGACCACCGTAGGACGAGCCGTCCTGTCGGTTGCCGTAGACGTTGTAGGGCACCCTGGTATCGGTGAATGCGTGATACATCTGTGCGATCGGGAGCTGTGGCGCATACCAGCTACGCCCGCGGTTCGTGGAGATCCGAACACCCTGATCATTCCCGACGATCATACGATCCGGACGAAGAGGATCGATCCACATGTCGTGATTGTCGCCACCGGCCACGACCGAGTACGACACGCCCCCGTCGAGTGACTTCGTGTGCACCGTGGACATGAAGTGCACCTCGTCCGCATCGTCCGGAGCGACGGCGAGTCGCGTGTAGTACAGCGGGCGCTGCGCCAGCGCGTGGTCAGCGTTCACCATCGCCCACGAGCCGCCACCATCGTCGGAGCGCCACAGGGTGCCTTCGTGGTCCTCGATGGGTTCGTAGCCGCTGTTCTGATTCGTTTCGATGAGGGCGTACACACGATCCGGATCATCAGGCGTCATACCGAGACCGATCTTTCCGATTGTGCCCCGTGGTAACCCGCGTCCTTCGAGGCGCGTCCAGGTGTCGCCGCCATCACGGCTGGCCCAGAGGCCCGACTCGCCCCCCCCACTCTCCCGCCCCCACGTCCAGATCTGCATCTGCCACGTAGCCGCGAAGAGGATTCGTGGATTGGACGGATCCATGACCACGTCGATCGCACCGGAATTCGGTCCAGCGAACAGCACGCGCTCCCACGTCACTCCACCGTCCATCGTCCGATAGAGGCCGCGATCTTCCTCCTGCGGTCCGTACATGTGGCCTGCAGCGGCGATGAAGACGACCTCGGGATCATCGGGATGGATCACGATCCGGCCGACACGCCCGCTCTCCTCGAGCCCCATGCGGATCCAGTTCTCGCCCCCGTCCGTGGAGCGGTAGACCCCGTTTCCCAGCGACACGTTCGAGCGGATGAACGCTTCGCCCGTCCCGGCCCAGATGACGTTCGGGTCAGACGGTGCGATCGCGATCGCACCGATCGACTGAACATCGTGATCGTCGAAGATGGGCCGCCACTGGTGCCCGCCATCCTCGCTCTTGAAGATCCCCCCTGATGCCGCCCCGAAGTAATAGACATTCGGGTCTCCAGGGATGCCTACGACGGCGCTGGTGCGATTCCCCACGGGCCCGATGTACCTGAAATCCGCGTCGGCGAAGAAATCGCTCGGCAGGTCAGCGAGGCTCTGAGCGCCCGCATCTGCTGTCGAAACCGCGGCTGCCAGGAGGCATCCCGCCACAGCGAGCCCGAACCTCGCGGAGGAATGAAGTCCGCTACGTCGGTCCAGGAGGCCCCGGACCGGGCGAGTACGACATGCGGGCAACGGCGAGCACCCGTTCGAGAATCTCACAGCTAGCGACATGAAGCGCTCCGATCAGTGTTCAGGGGTCTGCCGGGGCATCCGGCAAGGCTCAAGTTACGAGTCGGTTCCGACCCGTGGAAGCGGCGCCAGCGGGTAGCAGGCTGTCCGGGAACACTGGCCGTACAGGAACCGAGCTGGTCATATGGGGGTTCGAAACTCCGCTGTACTCCCTAGCTTCAAACGACTTTCTCCGTCGATGCCCCAGAGCCCACGTAGGACAACGTCATGATCATCCGACGCAAGCCCGATATCCCGTCCTCCGAAATCACGCCCGAGAGCGTGTACCTCAACCGCCGCAGCTTCGTGAAGACGGCTGCAGCTGCCGGCGTGATCGGATCAGCACTGGGACCGCAGGCGCTCGCCGGAGCATCGCGCCGTCAGGAAATTCACCCGCGCTTCGCGACGCTGTCGTCCGAAATGGACGAGCCGCTCAACACGTACGAAGAGGTCACGACCTACAACAACTTCTACGAATTCGGTACGAGGAAGTCGGACCCGGCCGAGAATGCCGACGGCTTTCGTCCCCGTCCGTGGAAGGTAGAGATCGGCGGTCTGGTCAATAAGCCGGGAGAGTACGACCTCGATGATCTGTTGTCGGGCATCACGATGGAGGACCGCGTCTATCGCCTCCGGTGCGTCGAGGCGTGGTCGATGGTGATTCCGTGGTACGGGTTCCCTCTCTCCGCCCTGATCAACAAGGTCGAGCCGCAGCCGGGTGCGAAGTACATCGAGATGAAGACGATTGTGCGTCCGGACGAGATGACCCATCAGCGCTTCCCGATCCTCGACTGGCCATACATCGAAGGCCTCCGGATGGATGAGGCGATGCACCCTTTGACCATCCTTGCCACGGGTCTGTACGGAATGGATCTGCCGAACCAAAACGGAGCTCCGCTCCGGCTGGTCGTGCCGTGGAAGTACGGCTTTAAGGGTGTGAAATCGATCCAGAGCATCAACTTCGTGGAAGAGATGCCCGTCAACACGTGGCAGGTCCAGAATGCCAACGAGTACGGCTTCTATGCCAACGTGAACCCGAACGTCAGCCATCCACGGTGGAGTCAGGCCCGCGAAACCCGCCTGCCTGGCTTCAGGAAGGATTTCGAAACGATGATGTTCAACGGCTACACGGATCAGGTCCAGCATCTGTACGCGGGCATGGATCTCACGCGCTGGAAATAGCCGGAGTCGCATCGCCCGTGCACAGTCGCTCATGAACCAGAAGCGCGTGGTCTTCGCGCTCAAGATCCTGCTCTGGCTCGGTTCGCTCGCGCCTGCGGCCTACCTCGTTAGCGGTATCTTTACTGGCTCACTCGGGGTCAATCCCGTCGAGAAGCTGACGCGGTGGACGGGCATGACCGCGCTGATTCTCCTCTTCGTGTCGCTCGCGGTGACCCCGGTGCGACGCCTCTCCGGCTGGAATCCGATCATCCGGCTTCGGCGTCCTCTAGGGCTCTTCGCGTTCTTTTACGCGAGTGCGCACTTCACGATCTGGTTCGCCTTCGACATGGTGTTCGATCTGACGTACATGGGTGCGGACATTCTAGAGCGGAGGTTCATCACCGTCGGAATGGCTGCGCTCGTCGTCATGCTTCCGCTCGCTCTCACCTCGACGCGGTGGTCGATCCGACGCCTCGGAAAGAAGTGGACCGTGCTGCATCGTGGAGCCTACCTGGCAGGTGTTCTTGGTGTTGTGCACTACTTCTGGCTGGTCAAGGCAGACACTCGTCTGCCATGGCTCTTCGCCGTCATCCTCACCGGCCTGCTCGTGTTCCGGCTGCCGCAGCTGCAGCGTCGTAAGAGGGATCCCCGACGCGAAACCCCACGAGAACAGGACGCGACACCGCAAGCCGGCTGAAGCTCTTGCCCGCTCCGCGCGTAAGAACAAAAGCCCCGTGGGTGGCGGAGTCGCGTGACACCGGGTATCGATGACCCGGGACCCCTCATGCAAGCCCGATCGTGAGACTCACCGTCGAAGAACACCCGCAGGCGATCAAACGCTACGCGCACCTGAAGCGTGCGCGCAGGTTCGGTATGCGCGTCTGTTACGCCGCGTGTCCCAGCTCGGGCCGGACCTGCAGCCGGGAATCCGGTCACCGTGGGCCGCACGCGTCGCATGGCTGGTTCTCACAGCTACTCGCCGTATGGGACTGCGCCTCGGAACATAGGGCACGTCCATCCGCTCCTCGACGACGTGCCGAGGTTCGCCGCGGCAAGGCGACGACGGGCGCCAGACATCGCGAGCTGGGTCGGCAGCGGCCCACCGGGCTCAAGAACCGTGATGCACCGAGCCTGCCCGGGCGCGTGCTCCACGCCCTGCTCCGTTTCCTGAAGTCCCCGGACGAAGTCGCGTTTGTCTTCCTCTTCGTCGTCTTCATCTATTGGGGAATTCAGTGGATGGTCATGATCCTGCAGTAGCGTCCGGTGCGCGGCCTCAGTGGCTCAGCGCATACAGGATGATGTTGATCCCAAGCGCGTACGCGTCCGGCGAAAACTGATAGAAGAACTGGTCGTCCTCGCCCTCGCGCTCCCATCCATCGGCGATGTCCGTGTTGTGCGTCATGAGCACGAGAGGATTTCCGTGGTCGTCGAAGATCCCACGTAGGTGCGGCGTAGCACTGTCTGACCCCTGCTCCGACGTGCCGTAGCGACCCCGGCCGTTGCGCCGCCACCACTGGATCGACGGGACCTGGGGGATATCAGGCACGACGTAGAGGGCCTGCATGATGGTGTGGTCGGGGGACAGGTCCACGATCTCGTACTCAGGCAACACCCGACCGATCTGGCGTGACCAGTTCTCCCACGCCCAGCTGCCCCAGAAGTCGTCGATGTACAGCACGCCACCCTTCAGGAGGTATTCCCGAAGGCGCTTGACCTCATCCGAGCTGAACCCGACGGTGCCCACATCTGACATGAACAGGAATGGACACTCGAAGAGTTCGTCCTGGGAGGCTCTCACGACCGCGAATCCCGGCTGTCCGTCTGCCCACACGGCGGGATTTGCCGCAGTAAGCTCATCGAACCGCTCGAGGAAGTTCCAGTCCGAGCCGGGATAGTCGGTATTCCATCCGTGCCCCATGGGCTCCCGTCGGGTGCTCTGGTATAGGAGCCGACAAAAGGTGAATCGGCGGTCGACAACCCCGTTTTCAGCGGTCGGAAGTCCCTCACGATCAGGATTCGGCTGCCAGCCGCCACCCCCCCAGAAACGCTGCGGCCTTTGCTGGAACGCGGCGAGCGCCAGCACGAGGACGATCGGTGCGGCGAGTCTGACCCACCTTGGTGTTCGGCGCACCCCGGACCTCAAGCCGGGGTCAGTGCCTGCCGCAGGAAGCGGCGCAGGAGGTCCTCGGTCTGAGGAAGCTCCGGGGTCTTCTCGTCTAGCTCGTCGAGAGTGGACGCTCCGGCAAGCGGCAGGTAAGACGGGTACATCGCGATGCGCGACACCAGGCCGGCTTTATCAAGCTCTGGATGGAACTGAGTACAGTAGATCGGCTTACCGGGGAAATGGAATGCCTGGTTGGCCGAGCGCGCGCTGGACGCCAGGAGGGCGGCACCATCAGGAAGGGAGACCACGTGGTCCTCGTGTCCAGAGAGTCCCTGGAAGTGCCGACCAAGTGGTCCAAACACCGGATCCTTTACCCCAGCGTCCGTGAGTTCCATCCACGTGACACCGACCTCGGCCCGTGAACGATCAGTGACGACCTCACCACCCAGAGCCCGTGCCATGGCCTGGAAACCCCAGCACGATGCGAACGTCGGTTTGCTGCTCTCGTACAGGCCGACCATCGCGTCGAGTGCCGCCCCGAGCCAGGGGCCGCCGCGAGCCACCGAGTAGTCCCCGCTCCCGCCGAGCAGCACGACGTCCACCGCATCGATCTGAGACGCGCTGGGGGCGCCCGACAACAGGTCGAAGATCTCTACCTGCCCCGACGCCAGATCGAAGCACCGCTCGAAGCACTCGATTTCGTGACCGCTCATGGGGTCACCGGGATTGCGGACCTGCAGGAGCAGGAAGCGCGGGCCTTGTTCGATTGAAGCCACGATCGGCAGGGCTGATCAGAGGGGATCTCGTCGGACGCGGCCTGACGCGCGTCGTCACGAAGCATTGTATCCCGCTGCGGCAGCGACTTCAAACCGCCACAGCATTCATCCCGCCCCGCCTCCGCAGTGCGGCATGAAGAGCTGGGCCTGCGCACCACGAATATCAAGCTATTTCCGTCACCATAGGTGAACATCCGGTGGACAGGTCACGCATCCGTATATAACGTCCGAATCGGAAGTCCACCCTTGCGCGCGCGTATGCTCACACCGGCCCTGAACGCCCTGAAGTCTCTCGTCCTCTGGTTCGACTCGTCCGCCATCGATCGCGAGAAGATGACCGACAAGACGGTCGTTGACTGGTTCCGTGTCATTCCCTTCATCGCGGTTCACGGCGCATGCCTGGGCGTGATCTGGGTGGGTTGGAGCTGGACGGCCGTCGGCGTAGCGGCCGGTCTCTACGCAATCAGAATGTTCGCCATCACAGGCTTCTACCACAGATACTTCTCGCATCGGTCGTTCAAGACCTCACGCCCCGCGCAGTTCGTCTTCGCGGTACTCGGTGCCAGCTCTGCACAGCGGGGTCCTCTGTGGTGGGCAGCACATCATCGCCATCACCACCGGCATTCGGACACGGAGCACGACGTGCACTCGCCCCGCCATCACGGGTTCTGGTGGGCGCATATGGGGTGGATCACAGCGCCGGGCAACTTCCCCACCGATTTCGATGCGGTACAGGATCTCACGAAGTATCCCGAGCTGCGCTTCCTCGACCGCTTCGATGTCCTGGTGCCCATCGTACTTGCGGTAAGCCTGTTTTTGCTGGGCGGGTGGCAGATGCTCGTGTGGGGGTTCTTTATCAGTACCGTGGTGCTCTTTCACTGCACGTGCTTCATCAACTCGCTGGCGCATCAGCTCGGCACGCAACGCTACGACACCGGTGACGACAGCCGAAACAGCCTTATGCTGGCTCTGCTCACCTTCGGCGAAGGATGGCACAACAACCACCACAAGTATCCCGGCTCGGCTCGCCAGGGCTTCTTTTGGTGGGAGGTGGACATCACCTACTACGGGCTCCAACTACTGGAGAAGCTCCGGATCATCCGCGACCTCCGGCAGCCACCGGATCGGCTGCTCCAGCGCGGCTGACGATGCGCATCGCGATCGTCGGTACGGGGGTGTCAGGCCTCGTGGCCGCGTACCTCCTCAGCGGTGAGCACGATCTCACCGTATTCGAAGCACGGGATCGCATCGGTGGGCACGTCAACACGATCGAGGTCGAGGATCCGGACGGTAACCACCTTCAAATCGACACCGGCTTCATCGTCTACAACGAAAACAACTACCCGTTGTTCACTCGGCTCATCGGTCAGCTCGATGTCGAGACCCAGCCGTCGGACATGAGCTTCAGCGTGAAGTGCGACCGGACGGGCGTCGAGTATAACGGGTCGTCGATGCGCCAGATCTTCGCCCAGAAGCGGAATCTGCTCCGTCCATCGTTTCATCGAATGCTGCTCGACATCCTGCGCTTCAACCGTGAGGCCGCGCCCGCCATTCGCAACGACGCCGCGCTTATGACGCTCGGCGAGTACGTGCGCAGCGGTGGATACTCCGAGACGCTCTCGGAGTTGTACCTCCTCCCTATGGGCTCGGCCCTCTGGTCGATCCCCCGGGACCAGGTGCTCGAGATGCCTGCAGCGTTCTTCGTGGAATTCTTCGAGAACCACGGCATGCTCACCGTCGACGACCGGCCCGATTGGCGTGTGGTCGCCGGAGGGTCGAACGCGTACCTCGGGCCATTGACCCGTTCCTTCCGGAACCGAATCAGAACCTCGGCACCGGTCACCTCCGTGACTCGGAACGTCGATCACGTCCTGGTGAACGGAGAACGATTCGACGAGGTGGTGTTTGCGTGCCACTCCGACCAGGCACTAGACGCGCTCAGCGACGCGACTCCGGTGGAACGGGAACTCCTTGGGGCCCTACCCTATCAGTCGAACGACGTCGTGCTTCACACCGACTCGAGCGTCCTCCCTCGTCGCGCCAATGCCTGGGGCTCGTGGAACTATCACGTCCGAGAGGGCGACGAAGGGCCTGCCACCGTCACGTACAACATGAACATGCTGCAGACGCTGCAGACGCCTCGCACCTACTGCGTCACGCTCAACGCGACGGACACGATCGACCCGTCGTCAGTCCTGTACCGGACGACGTTTCATCACCCGGTCTACACAAACGAGGGCTTCGCAGCGCACTCACGGCACGGCGAGATCAGTGGCACGAATCGCACGCACTACTGCGGTGCCTACTGGGGCTTCGGCTTCCATGAGGACGGTGTGCGGAGTGGTGTCCGGGTCGCCGAGCACTTTGGAGCGTCATTGTGACAGTCCAGGCCCAACCCTCCAACCTTCAGGCGCCGGTGTCGTCTCTCGGGACACCCTCGTTGGCGAGTGCGATCTACACAGGCTCGGTGCAACACACGCGCTTCCATCCGCGGCGGCACACCTTCTCGTACCGCATCTTCATGATGTACATGGATCTCGCCGAGCTCGACAAGGTCTTCGCGGGACGCTGGCTCTGGTCTACTCGGCGCCCAGCTGTCGCCTGGTTTCGCCGGTCCGACTACCTCGGCGACGCATCCATCCCGCTCGACACAGCCGTGCGTGACGAGGCCGAGCGGCTCACCGGTCGCCGGCCGGCAGGGCCGATCCGCGTGCTCACGCACCTCCGAACATTCGGCTACGCCCAGAACCCTGTCACCTTCTATTACTGCTTCGCCCCATGCGGACCTCGCGTGGAGACGATCCTTTCCGAGATCACGAACACACCGTGGGGTGAGCGGCATACATATGCGGTCTCCGGCAGCGTCGAGGACGAGGTCGCGTCCGCGCGGAAAGTGGCTACGGGCCAGGACCATGAGTTCGACAAGGCGTTCCACGTTTCCCCGTTCATGGATATGGAGTACACCTACTCATGGCGCTTCAGCGAGCCCGAGGCATCGCTGACGGTAAACATGACGAACTGGACCAAGACGGAGTCGAGTCCCACCCGTATGTTCGACGCGTCATTGTCACTTCAACGCCGCGAGATCACGGGCCGTGCCCTCGCCAGCGTTCTCGCAACGTACCCGCTAATGACCATTCGCGTGGTCGCCGGTATCTACTGGCAGGCACTTCGCCTGTGGCTCAAGCGGGTACCTTTCTTCGTTCATCCCGCCAAACGCTGAGCGTGGCGATCTGATTTGATGAGTATCCTTGATTCCGTGGCAGAGAAGGCCGTCCGGGCACAACTCGAAGCGCTGAAGTATGGTAGGCTGACCGTGATCGACGGCGACCAGACCTCCGTGCACGGCGCAACTCAGGGACTCGATGCAACCGTGACCGTGCTGGATCAGAACTTCTACCGCGCGGTCGCTTTCGGTGGGCATGTGGGCGCCGCGGAGGCGTACGCCGACGGAGCGTGGACCACCCCTGACCTGACGGCAATCATCCGTCTCTTCGTTCGCAATCGTGACGTCTTGGACGGCATGGAGACCGGGCTGGCCCGACTGATACAGCCAATCAGGCAGTTCCTGCACGCACGGAATCGCAATACCGAGTCCGGAAGTCGCCGCAACATCCATGCGCATTACGACCTCGGGAACGAGTTCTTCCAGGAATTTCTCGACGAGACGATGACGTACTCGGCAGGGATCTTCGATCAGCCGGGTTCTTCGCTGAAGGACGCGTCCCTCGCGAAGTACGACCGTCTCTGTCGGAAGCTCGATATCGGTCCAGACGATCACGTGGTCGAGATCGGGACCGGCTGGGGAGGCTTCGCGCTGCACGCGGCGGGGACATACGGTTGTCGGGTCACGACCACGACGATCTCTCGGGAGCAGCATGCGCTGGCCAACAAGAGGCTTCGTGAGGCCGGGCTCGCAGACCGCGTGACCGTCCTCCTCGAGGACTATCGTAAGCTGACGGGCACCTTCGACAAGCTCGTATCCATCGAGATGATCGAGGCCGTGGGGCACCACTACTTCCAGGCGTACTTCAAGCAGTGCGCAAACCTCCTCGCTCCGAACGGTCTCGCCGCGATCCAGGCCATCACGATCCAGGACCGCTTCTATGAGTCGGCGCGCAGAGAGGTCGATTTTATCAAGCACTATATCTTCCCGGGTAGCTGCATCCCCTCCATCTCGACGCTCTCCGGAGCGGCCTCACCGACGGACCTTCGACTCGTGCACCTCGAAGATCTCACGCCCCACTACGCCGAGACGCTGAGACGCTGGCGTGCGGGCTTCCTCGATCGCTGGGACCGGATCGAGTCTCAGGGATTCGACGAACAGTTCAAGCGCATCTGGGAGTTCTACTTCTGCTATTGCGAAGGCGGATTCGACGAAGCGGTCCTTGGCTCGATCCAGTTCCTGTTCGCGAAACCCGAGGCCGAGATCCCGAGCCTCGCGGATCTACCTCCGCTCCGGAGACAGATCGCATGACCGCACTCGCTATCGACCTCGCAGAACGCGGTCTCGTTCCTCTCCCCGGTTTGCGCCTCGGCGTGCGACGTCTGCTCGCGCAGCGGCTCCTCGATGCCGCAGACGGGCCCAGCATCGAGGACTTCTGCGCGGAGCTCGCGGACAGTGCGGTGGCGCTCGTACCCGAGAAGGCAAACGAACAGCACTACGAGCTACCGCCTGAGTTCTTCGAATTGGCCCTTGGCCCGAACCTGAAGTACAGCGGCGCCCACTACCCTGAAGGGACGAAGACGCTGGGTGAGGCCGAGGACGCGATGCTGCGCCTCAGTGCGGATCGGGCAGATCTTTCGGACGGTCAGGAAATACTCGAGCTCGGATGTGGATGGGGGTCTCTTACGCTGCACATGGCTCGACGATTTCCCAACGCTCGAATCACGGCCGTATCGAACTCTTCGCCCCAGCGCCACTTCATCGAGGCGCGCGCGCCTGACAACGTCAGGGTCATCACGGCAGACATGAATGAGCTCGAGCTCGTTCAGCGCTTCGATCGAGTCGTGAGTGTCGAAATGTTCGAACACATGCGGAACTACCGAGAGCTTCTAGCCCGGATCCGTGGTTGGATGAACGACGATGCGCGTCTGTTCGTCCACGTGTTCTGTCACCGGAAGTACGCCTACCCCTTCGAGATCGAGGGCGATGACAACTGGATGGGCCGCTACTTCTTCACTGGCGGTATCATGCCCTCGTTCGACCTGTTTCGACGGTTCGACGACGATCTGGTGGTTGAGGAGGACTGGGAGGTCGATGGCACTCACTATGAGCGCACGGCTCGCGCGTGGCGCGAGAATCTCGAGGAGCGAAAGAGTGAGGTGATGCCGATCCTGCGCGGAACGTACGGAGCAGACGCGGACCGCTGGTTCCACCGGTGGCGCCTCTTCTTCCTCGCTTGTGAGGAGTTGTTCGGCTACCGCGATGGTTCGGAGTGGCTCGTGGGACACTACCGCTTCGCACCCCGAAGGTAGCTGGTCGCCCTGCTCGTTCTTTCACACCAGACGCGCATCCACAATGTCACCTCGAAACTACACTCGACCAACGACGAGGTGCTGCGCCATCAGACGGCGGCGCGTGTGACGCTCAGCATCGAGATCGCCGAAGGCGGCCTCAAACCGACGATCGCGGTCCGGATCAACTCGGACGTCGATCAGCTGGTGCGAGCGATGTGCTTCTCGAAGGAAGCGCCGATTACGGGGCTGGTCCGCGGCACAACGGGGTTCGTCTAAGGCTTCAAGGGCCGGGAACCATTCGATGCACAGGGTCGAACCCTTCGCACCTTCGACCTCCAGACTCGTCTCTTCCCGTACCCGCTCCGCTCCCTCGTATACAGCGAGTCGTTCGACACGCTCACCGAGCAGGCCGAAAGCTCGAGCCGACACCCCAGCGACCTGCGCCGAGAACGGCCTGTCAGCTCTCGTCGAGCGTGTTGACCATAACCGCAGGAACACCATCACCATCAAGCGTGACGCGCACCATCAGCGGCTGGCAGCATACCTGACAGTCTTCGACGTACTCCTGCACTCCGCCGCCCGACTGGTCGACCCCTAGGTCGATACCCGCACCGCAATAGGGGCAATGCACTTCGACCGCCTCGGCCAGGTCTGCGCCGAAGTCATCGTCTTCCCAATCGTCGGAGTCGGATCCGAATAAATCGATCATGCCCTATCCTGTGTTCCAGCGGTTCCCTCCACCAGCTTATCGACATCATCCAGACCGCGGATCACGGCATGACCGCCGGTCACGTGGGTGAACTCGCACGCCGCTTGGACCTGGGAGCTCATAGAGCCCGCCGGTAGTTCCAGACCTTCAAGCTCGTCGATCGTGCCGTCGGAGACCATGTGCTGATCGGGGGTACCTAGATTCACGAAGAAGCCGTCATCGGTTCTCCGCGCCGCAAAAGAGCGTTCCCGCCGAGGGCGGCGACAATCCTCATTCCGACCGTGTCCCAACGTTAGCCGAGCGTGGCGACGAGAATCGCCTTGATCGTGTGGAGACGGTTCTCGGCCTGATCGAATACGACGGAGTTCCTGGACTCGAAGACATTCTCCGTCACTTCGAGCCCCTCCAGCCCAAATCTCTGGTAGACCTCCTCACCAATCTTCGTGTCACGATTGTGGAAGGCCGGGAGGCAATGCATGAACTTCGCGTCGGCCTTACCGGTGGCGTCCATTACCGTTGCGTTCACCTGATAGGGCTTGAGAACGTCGATCCGCTCCGCCCAGACAGATTCAGGCTCGCCCATCGACACCCATACGTCCGTGTGGATGAAGTCACAGCCTAACACGCCTGCTGCCACATCACTGGTCACGGTGACCGACCCACCAGTCTGAGCCGCGAGCGTCTGACACCGCGCAACCAGGTCGGGGTCGGGCCAGAGCGCCTCGGGCGCGACCAGCCGCACATCCATACCGAAGAGCGCGCCCCCGACCATGAGCGAATTACCCATGTTGAAACGGGCGTCCCCCAGGTAGGCGTAGCTCGTCGACGAGAGGTCGCCCGATCCATGCTCGCGCATCGTCAGGACGTCGGCGAGGATCTGAGTAGGATGGAATTCGTTGGTCAGTCCGTTCCAGACCGGCACGCCAGCAAACTCGGCGAGTTCTTCGACCCGCTCCTGCCCGAAGCCTCGGTATTCGATCCCGTCGAACATACGACCCAGTACGCGGGCCGTGTCTTTCATGGTTTCCTTCGTGCCAATCTGCGTACCCGTCGGGCCCAGATAGACGGCGTGTGCGCCCTGATCGTGCGCGGCCACCTCGAAGGCACACCGGGTGCGTGTGGAGCCCTTCTCAAAGATCAGCGCCAGGTTCTTGCCGCTGAGGCGTGGCGTCTCGCTCCCGCTGTGCTTCGCCGCCTTCAGCTCCGCCGCCAGATCGAGGAGGTCGTGTGCCTCCTCGGGCATGAAGTCGAGCAGCTTCAGGAAGTGGCGACCACGGAGGTCAACGGTCATCGGCAGTATCTCATCGGTTTCGGCCGACTGGCCGGGTGAATGTTGGCAGCGCTCCGTGCGCCTCGAGATCAGATCGGGTCTCTAAGCAACGGGCATGTCATACAATGACCGCCGCCTCGTCCGCGGCCAAGCTCAGAGCCGTCGATCTCGAGTACCTCGATCCCAGCGTTCCTGAGCTTTTGATTCGTGTACTCGTTCTTCGAGTATCCGACGACCACACCGGGCTCCAACGCGACAACGTTGTTCCCGTCGTCCCATTGCTCTCGTTCGGCCTGGTACTCGTCGCCACCGGTCGTCACGACCCGAAGCTTCTTCAGACCCAATGCATCCTGTACGGCGTCCAGAAAACTCGATTCGCGGGTCACGGAGACCTCACCCTCACGGTCGCCCGGCCTGAGACTGAACGCCGTAATCGCGTCGACCACTGTCGGGTACACGGTGACCGCGTCCCGATCGAGGAAGGTGAAGACCGTATCGAGGTGCATGTGTGCCCGATCTTTCGTCATTTGGCACGCGATTACCCGCTCGGCCCCACCGCGCGAGAAGAGCGCCTTCGCGATTTGCTCTACCATCAGTGGCGTCGTCCGCTCGCTGCACCCGATGAGCACGGTGCCGCTTCCGATCGGCATGACATCCCCACCCTCGAGCGAGGCGTGACCGAAGTCGTCCAGATCGAAGCCTGCGTCGTGCCCCTGCGGCGGATACCAGAAGTCGAATGACGCCTCCTGGAACATCGGGTGGAAACGATAGATCGCGCCGACGTTGACCACCTCAAGCTGTCGCACCCTTGAGTACATCGGATTCAAGGAGACGCCGCCGTAGATCCAGCACGAGGAATCACGGGTGAACAGTGAGTTCGGCAGCGGCGGCAGGATGAAGTCCTTGTCGGTGTGCATCTGCCCGGTCAGTGAGCGGGAGAGGTCCATCTCGGGGAGTTCGCTCTTAGCCAGGCCACCGATGAGGTGTCGGGCGAGCAGGCGCGAGGTCATCTCCATGAGATACCCGCGAAGTTCGTCCTCCAGCGCGACCCCGACCGTCATCTCGTGAATGACGGAGTCCAGGATGTGCGAACGGGCTTCAGGGCTATGCTCGAGGGATTCAGCCAGCAACTCCTCGAGCAGGAAGACCTCGATGTCCCGTTCGCGAAGAAGCTCCACGAACTCGTCATGCTGTTCGCCCGCCTTGCGCACCCAGAGCACGTCGTCGAACAGCAGTTTGCGTGCGTTCGATGGCGTGAGTCGTTGCAGACTCAGCCCGGGGCGATGGACCAGAACCTTCCGAAGACGGCCCACTTCGGAGCCGACGTAGAAGCCGCTCATGGGCGGACACTCGCGAAGAGATGTGACGATGCTAATGGAGTCTAACCTCTCGCAATCCCAGCCTCCACGCTCTTTGTCGAGCAGGAACGTTCCAGCATCTCGGCCGTGCCGTCAGCGACGAGCTGGTGACCCCTCATACTCGCCGCTCGGGTGCACCCGGACCTAGCTTCTCGATCACACACGTTCTTCCGCACCCCGGACAGGCCCATGTCTCCACGCACGACTGCCCCCTCTCGCCTTTGTCTGCTCACGCTCGCCGCCAGCGCATTCGGGGCATGCACGGCCACGAATCCGGACCACGACTCCTCACAGGCTACAGAGCTCCCCACCGAGATCGAGGCCCGCGTGGCAGCCCGACTCGACGCGCTCGACGCCATCAGCTCGATCTACGCGAAGCACATTCCGAGTGGGCGCGAGATCGCCATCCGCGCCGATCGCCCGATGAATACGCTGAGCGTCATCAAAATTCCTGTGATGGTACAGGCCTTCCGGGACGACGCCTCGGGCCGACTCGACCTCGATGCACGCTACACCGTCGAGCCAGAAGACATGCGTCGGGGCAGCGGCCTGATCCAGACGTTCGAACCAGGACTCAGCCCGACGCTTCGAGGCCTCGTCACACAGATGATCATCACCTCGGACAACACGGCGACCGATATGGTGATCGAGGCCGTCGGACTCGACCGGGTCAATATGCTGCTCGAGGAGCACGGCTACGCGGACACCCGTGTGAAGGCGACTACAGGTGATCTGTTCCGGGATGTGTGGGTCCGCGCGGATCCTGCGAACGCATCCATGACGAATCGAGAGGTCTTCGCGCGTGGCTTCCCCGGCGACCCGGAGGCGTCCGCGCGGTCGTTCGTATTCGAGGGAGATTCGACCGCATGGCTTGGCCGGACAACCGCGCGGGAGATGGGCCGCCTGCTCGAGCAGATCCTGACCGCCGAACTGACCGACGAATCAGCAAGCGAGGAGATAGTCGGGATCATGGCGCGCCAGTTCTACGCGAGCCGACTGCCCCAGCGAGTGCGTTTCCAGGGCGTGAACGTGGCGCACAAGACGGGAGACTGGCCGCCAATCGCCGGTAACGATGTAGGGATCCTCTTCTACGAGGGCGGGCCCACGATCATCTCCGTCTTCACTAATCAGAACACAGGTGATTTCTTCGAGTTGGAGGCGACGCTGGGGTTGATCGCGGAGGACATCGTGGAGGCATGGCGGTAACTACTACCTCTGCTCGAGCGCCATCCTCACAGCCTCGTACACGTTCACGACGCCACCTGTGACGGAGAGTCGACCGAACGAAATCCGGGCACCGTCCCCGGGCCGCGCCACCATCTCATCCGCGTACGTTACCGATGACTCCAGAATGATCCGGCGTACATCGGCCGCGTCGAGATCAGGGAAATATGCCATGAGCAGCGCAGCGACGCCGCTCACGACCGGGGCAGCCATGCTCGTCCCATCTTCACGCTCGTATTCACTGCCCGGCACCGTCGAGAGGATGTCGACTCCGGGCGAGAAGACGTCGACGTTGGTCTGACCGTAGTTCGAGAAGGTCGCAGCGAGGCTGTCCACCTGCCAATTCGCCGCGCCGACCTCGATCCAGTTCGTCGCACGTGCTCCGTTTTCGAACACCTGCGTCGGAAAATTGTCACCAGGGTCGATGTCCTCGCCGTCGTTGCCGGCGGCATGGACCAACAGCACGCCCCGCTCGTCGGCGTAGCGGACCGCGTCGTCGACAAGTGACTTCCGGGGCGAAAACCCCTTACCGAAGCTCATGTTGATAATGTGCGCCCCGTTGTCGACGGCGTAACGAATGGCGTTGGCGACATCCTTGTCACGCTCGTCCCCATCGGGCACCGCCCGAAGCGCCATGAGCTGCACGTTCGCTGCGATCCCATCAATCCCGAGGGCATTGCCGCGAACCGCACCGATAATGCCCGACACGTGGGTGCCGTGCCGAGGGTCGTTCGCGTGAACATCGGAGTTCCCGTACCCCCGCTCGATACCCACGGACAGGTCATCGCCTACAATCTCCTGCCGGGGATTGAACTCAAGATTCAGGCCATAGTCACGCAGTCCCTCGTATGCTTCTCGCGCATCGGGCACATCCTCCGCGGGCAGGATATCCGCCAGCTGCAGAAAGAGAGACTTGGCCTGAGAAATGTCGGGACGAACTGCCGAGATAGGCTCGACACTCTCTCGCGTTGGATTCTCCCCTGCCCCGACGCGACGCAGGATGGGGAGCGCGAACGCATACGCCTGCTCGATCTGATCGAGGATCTCCAGCGTTTGCACGACCTCATCGATCTCGGATCGGTAGTCGGCACCTATGTCCTGGCAACTCTTCTCGATCGGGGACGGCTCACCGGCCAGGCACGCTGAATGCAGCCGCGTGACCTCCAGGGTTTCGTGGCCGACCGAGCGGCCCTCCGTCCCGCCCAGGAAATTCCATCCGTAGATATCATCGACGTAGCCGTTGCCGTCATCGTCCACACCGTTGCCGGGGGTCTCGTCTTCATTGATCCAGAGGTTTTCCCGCAGATCCACATGGGTCGTGTCGATGCCGCCGTCGATGACGGCCACGATCACGGATCGGCTGGGCGTGCGACCGGCCAGCAGTTCATCGTAGGTACGCGCCGAGCTCACCCCGGGAACGCCGTCGCTCTCCAGATCCAGAAGTTGCCATGCGTCTGGCGCGGCTTCCAGCGCGAGAGACTCGGTACTTGGCTCGACAACCGATTCCGTGCTGGTCGTCGGTGCTTCGGGCTCCTCCTCGACCTGCGGCGTAGTCGAAGGTTGTGCGCGCGGCACGGGTGGTGCACTGCCCCCCGAGGCACAGGCAGTGATGAACAGGATCACAGGAAAGAAACGAAGACGGCGAAGCATGATGAGCGGGGCTGAAAGGGCTACGCGGCTGTTACTGTGTGTATACACCTGAGCCGCCTCGAAGTACGAACTTCTGGATTTTTCCCGTCGCCGTCTTTGGAAGCTCGTCCACCACGGTCATCCCTTTGGGCACCTTGAAGCCCGCAAGGCGCTCCCGTGCAAAGACCCGGAGGTCCTCGAAATCGAGCGAGGCGCCATCGTGCAAGGTACAAAAGAGGTGTGGGGCCTCGCCCCACTTCTGGTGAGGGAGCCCCACGACCGCGACTTCCTCGATCGAAGGGTGCGCGAGCAGCACGCCTTCGACCTCGACCGAAGAGATGTTTTCCCCCCCGCTGATGATCACGTCTTTGATACGATCCTGAATGAGCACATAGCCGTCCGACTCGACCACGGCGGCATCTCCCGTGTGGAAGTATCCGCCCTCAAACGCCTTCTCGGTGGCCTCGGGATCCCTGTAATAGCCGTCCATCACAACATTCCCTCGCACGACGATCTCTCCAGCGGTCTCGCCGTCCCACGGGACGTCATGTCCGGCCTGATCCACGACCCGAAGCTCCCCCGACGTGACCATCTCCACACCCTGACGTGATTTGTGACGGGCGCGCTCCTCGGTCGAGAGACCGGCGTGTTCGGGACGCATCTCGCAGATGCTTATGAGAGGCGCAGTCTCGGTCAGCCCGTACACATGCGTGACGGTCCAACTCAGCTCGTCCTCTACCCGGCCGATCGTATGTGCCGCAGGTGCGGCGCCTGCGGTCAGCACACGAACGCCTCTCGGCGCCGTTGCCCGGAGGTCGTCCGAGGCGTTCGCGATCATGATGAGAACCGTCGGTGCCGCGCACAGCATCGTGACCCCTTCGCGTGCCGCGAGCGGGAAGATGGTTTCCGGGGCAACGTCAGTCGTACACACGTGCCGTCCGCCGACAGCGGTCACGATCCAGACGAAGGTCCATCCGTTCGCATGGAACATCGGCAGCGTCCAGAGATAACGATCGGCCGGTGTCATCGGGTGGTGAACGAGCGTACCGACAGCATTCACCCATGCGTTCCGGTGAGTGATCATTACGCCCTTCGGGTCAGAGGTCGTGCCACTTGTATAGTTGATCGCGAGCAGGTCGTCCTCCGAGATCTCTGGTCGGGTGAAGTCCGGGGTCGCCTCGGCCAGCAGTGCTTCGAACGACTCCCAGCCGGGTCGTTCCCCCGAGAGGGCCACGAAGTGCTCCACCCCGGACAGTCGATCACGCACCGAGTCTACCTGCTCGACGTAGTCCTCATGCACACACACCACCCTGCTCCCAGAGTGGTTGAGCATGTACACCCAGTCGGACGGTAGAAGGCGGTAATTCAGGGGTACGATCACGGCACCCAACTGCGGGACCGCGTAGTAGCCGGTCAGGTGGGCGTGCGTGTTCGGAGCGATGTACGCGACACGATCACCTGACCCGACCCCGAAGCGCTCCAGAACCTTGGACCACCGATCGCACCGGTCGAAGAACGCCTCGTACGTCCAGCGGACGTCTCCGTCAACGACGGCGTCCCGAGCGCCGTAGAGAGAGCGCGCCCTCCGGCCGAATTCCATCGGGGTCTGAGGCGTCTTCATTCGCGAGGTACGTCCAGGACGCGTGCAGGATTCAGTCTACGACGCGCAAAATGTGGGTCATGTGACGTGCCCGAAAGTGGCCCTCGGCAGGGCAGGATCTGGACTCTGTTCTACCCCAGCGCATTTGTGCTGTAGTACGCGACAGGTTGCTCTCCGACACCCGATGGCCTCACACTCTGAGCGATAGCGAATCGACAGAGTGGATAAGTCATGGTCAAGAGCACCCGCGATCTGATCGTGAACTGCGAAGCAGGGATCCACCGAGTCCGACTTCGGGCGGGCATGCACTTCTTGAAATCGGCCCAATGTCCGAAGTGTGGAGCATCGGTAGACCCCCAACGTTGGCGGCGGCTAACGCGGTTTTTAAAAAACCTTAAACAGCCAGCGTCGACGCACCCTATCGACGGCGTGGTTTGGGTGGGGACCGTCGTGACGTGCTTTATAACGGTTATTGTCGTCAGCGTCTTCCGGGCGACAGCTGATCTCTGGTGGCCCGCGACCGTCATGCTCTTCGGTCCGCGCTGGATCACGCTGCTACCGGTCGCGGGGCTCATGGGTCTGGCACTCTTTCGTGATCGATCCCTGCTTGTTCCGCTCGTTTTATCGTCAGCCTTGCTCATTGGCCCCCTGATCGGCTTCGGTTGGGGACTCCGGGCGATCACGGTCCCCGAACGCGATAGCGATCTCACCGTCGCAACGCTGAACCTCGCTGGCGGTCACATGATTGAGTACGGTCCGGACGTCCTGATGGATCGACTCGGTGTGGATTTGATGATGGCCCAGGAATGCAGTGGATCCTTCCGCGAGTCGATCTTGAGGCTACGAGACTGGTATACGGCCACGGAGGCTTCTCTCTGCGCAGTCAGCCGGTTCCCGATCTCGAAGGTTGCCGTGATGGATGGCGATAATCTTCAAAGCGTCGGCGGGTCTGCCCTGGTCGCCACCTTTTCCTTAACGGTCAGCGACCGCCCCATCTACGTGACAAACGTTCATCTCGAGACCGCTCGAGCGGGCCTTGAGAGAATCTTGCGCGGCCGCGTGTCAGAGGGTGCTCGGATACTTGGGCAGACCTCCCTTCTGAGAGAAATAGAGCTCAGACGCGCGGAACGATTTGCTCGCGAACAGGGCTCTCCTGCACTCATCCTAGGAGACTTCAACACGCCACCGGAGAGTCGCCACTTCCGTCAGATATATGCCGAGTGGACTGACGCCTTCCAGGCTGGGGGATTCGGAATCGGCGGTACACGCCTCAACGGGTGGATCCGGGCTCGGATCGACTACGTCATGGCGAATAAAGACTGGCTCATCGTGCGCGCAGAACCAGGAGCGCCCGTCGGCTCAGACCATCTGCCGGTGATTGCCCGCCTCCGACTTCGCGTGCCGCAAGGTTAGCCCTTTTGTCCGTGACTCGACGAAGAGGCATCGAGTTCCGATCAGACTTGATCCCTAGAAAGCCCCACCCTTAGCCAGAGCACCCAGACTTCCCGAGCGTGAGATTCGGCACTGTCGAAGAAAGTGTGCAAGGTGGATCACAAGAGCATGTGCGATGTGACAGGTGCTCTGAATCTCACATAGTGCCGAGGGCGGGAATTGAACCCGCAAGGGCCGAAGCCCGGGGGATTTTAAGTCCCCTGTGTTTACCGATTTCACCACCCCGGCAGGTGTTGTACTACAACAACTTACGCCATCGTCGACTCAGTTTGCACCAGCTTTTTTAGAATATTGGCGCAGATTCTGTCGCAGTTGGCTTACCGGAAGCATTGCGCGACCGGACTCCCTCCCCTCAGCGTTATCCAGAATCTCAACTAGGAAGCGCTTAAATGGATCGTAAGGAAATAAGGGAAAACATTGGGGTCACAGCTCTAGTCCTCAGCCTAATCTTTGTGGGCCTCGAGATGCGTCAGAACACAAGACTGCTGCAAGCCCAAACACGTGACGCCATCACGAGCAAGCAATTGGAGACGGTGTCTTGGATAGCCACGGATCAGCAAAACAGTCGAGTATTTCGAGTGGGGTGGGACAGCATGGAAACGTTGACGCCCGATGAAGAATGGCAGTACGCAACCCTAGTCCAAGGGATTATGCGCGAATGGGAAAACTCGCACTACCAAGCTGGACTTGGTCTTTTTACGCGAGAGGAGATCGAAGCCCGTCAGGAAGCCTGGTGCCAGAACATGATATCATCATCCGGTTTTCGAGATGTATGGGATCAGCAGCGACTTAGATACGCGGCATCATTCCGTGCCGTTATCGACAATTTCGTGGCAGATGCGGAATCGTTCGAGCAAGGGGCTAGCAATTCGGAGTGGCGAGATGGGATCCTTGTATCGCAGTGCCTAGACGCCTAGAACGCTAAACTCAATTGTGACAAATCCTCTGGAAGCCCAGTAATGGCGCCGCAGAACCTGTCACAATTGACCCGAAAAACCGCCTTCTCTTTACATCACATATCACTTTATATGACTTCCATAAACCCATACTTACAAGAAATTTACCGACTCCATGTTATGGCGCTCAGAAACGGATAGAGGTCCTTTCAAGTCCCCTGTGTTTACCAATTCCACCACCCCGGCAAGCAGTTCTCAGACCATTTCTAGCTCTAGCGCCCCTAAGTGGACACGACTCCTGCGATCTCCTGGGCGATCTCGTGCTTCATATCCCCGTCTGACTCATCATAAGCATGCCGGCCGCGTCTTCGGGCAAGTCACACCAGGCGGGCACGGCTTTGATAGATTCTGGAGCCTCTCATCATTTCACTCAATGGACTCGCTGTGACTTCAAGGCGGTCACCATTCAATTCGGCTTGCGAGTTGAGCCCAAGCCTCTCCGGTCAGCGACTCGCTCGAAGAGGTACCCGCCCCGGCGTCGTGGTCACTGACGTCGAATCGATTGCCCGCTCGTTCCACGATCGTTTCGAGACCCCAGCTGTGGGATGCACCCAGATCGGGGCGTTCAAGACCCCATGACGCCCGAGCGCTTCGCGCGGCTCAAGCGAGCCCTCTGCCGGCGGCAGCCGGACCTAACGGTCCTGATGGACCAGGTGAACAAGTCGCATAACTTCTCTGCGATTCTGCGTAACTGCGACGCGGCAGGCGTGCTTGAAGTCCATGTCGTCCCGCCAGCGAGCGGGCTAGATCTCCACCACGGGACGTCGGCCGGGACGAAGAAGTGGGTACAGGTGAACCGGCACAAAGACGTCGGCACTGCGGTCACGCACGCCAAGGCGAAGGGGGTTACCGTCCTCGCGGCCCACCCCTCCGAGACATCGGTGGACTTTCGTGAGGTCGACTACACGAGACCGACGGCGATCATGATGGGCGCCGAATTGCACGGCGTTTCCCCTGAAGGGCTCGCCCTCGCCGACCACCACGTCATGATCCCCATGCTGGGCATGGTCCATTCCCTGAACGTCTCTGTGGCCACAGCCCTCATTCTGTTCGAGGCAGCGCGCCAACGATCTGCAGCCGGCCTCTACGACACTTGCCGACTAGATCCGGAGGATTTCGATCGACGGCTCTTCGAATGGGCCTATCCTTCCCTGGCGAGCGCACGCCGCCGAGAGGGTCGCGCCTACCCCGGCCTGACGGAAGCAGGCGAGATCATACGGGACTGGTAGTGACTCAGCTCTCCCCTACGCCCAAAATCGCTCATTGGCACCTATTTGATCGCTTATGAGTCCACCATCTTTTGACAGACACATAAAAAACGCTCATTCTTGTGATAAGATCGTTTTTACGCCTGTCACTTGAGGTGAACGAGTTGCCCGAATCGTTCATTGGAAAGCATTGCACCGTTCCGACAACAAACTTGCTCTGACCAGCTCGGAGACGGCGAGCCTGCTGGCCGTCCATCCGTCTACAGTCAAACGGTGGTGTAACGACGGGGATCTCCAATCCCGAGTCACACCTGGTGGGCACCGCCGCATTCCGATCAACGCAGCAATCGGCTTCGCTCAGGATCGTGGTATCAGGACGATCCTGAGCCCCTTCGACCCCTATGAACCCCACGTCTGGACGGCGCTTCGCGCGGTCGAAGACAATGGCTCGTTCGACTCGATGCACTCACTAGGGCTGCAGTGGGCGAGGTGGGGCGAATTCGAGCGCCTGGAGCAGCTCTTCCTCGCTCTCGGCCGAAGCGACTCCCTCCCCTTCTGCCAGTTTGCTGACCTTGGCCTTCGTGGCCTAATGAAGCGCGTCGGCGAAGAATGGCATGGTGGACGCATGCGAATCGGCGACGAGCATATGATCAGTCAGGCGGTAACGGGCGCCCTACTCACGCTGCGACGAGAGTGGCTCGACACGCGTCCCACCGATGGCCGCGGCGACCGGCCAGTGGCCGTCGTCGGCACCTCCGAGGGCAACCATCATGCGCTAGGCGCACTCTGTGTCCGAATCCTTCTCGAACAGCTAGGCTGGAACGTCTTCTACCCCGGTCCCGATGTGCCCATCAAGGACTTTGGAGTCATTCAGATGAGCTATGAAGCATCTCTTGTCTGTATCTCGCTGCCGCCTGCCGGGACCATGGGCCACGTCTCACGCACACTCGATGTCCTCGGTGAGAACTACAATCACGCTCGCCCATACTCCATCGTGTTCGGAAGCCCATCGGGACTCTCCCCGGACAGAGTGTCGGACGAGGGTCCCTTCGAATCCGTTGCGTTCTTCGAGGAGTGCGAGACTCTGCGGCAAGCACTCGAACAGGGCCTGGGAAGCGAAGGGGACTAGAGATGACCTCATTGATTCTCGATTCCGGCCCACCCGAGCGGACGTCCGCTGCGGTTGCGAAACCCGAGCTCGTGGGTCTGCTCGTACTTGTCGTATTCACGTTGTTAGCGACCGGCGGCTACGGCTACTTCGCGCTGCATCCGGAGAATCTGCCAGCGTCCGAACCGACGCTGCGTTTTTACACCATCTCATTCCAATTCTTCGCGCAGCTCCACATCCTGATCGCGTTCGTCGCGCTCGGGATCGTGCTCGTTCGGCGGAGTGGAGCTCGTTGGATCCCGGGCCTGGTGGCGGTCTACCTCCTCAGCTTCACCGCAGAGCATATTGGTACCGGATATGGCATTCCGTTCGGTGGGTACGGCTACACGGGACTCCTGGGTGCCCGCCTCGGGCCTCGAGTCCCACTGTTGATCCCACTCAGCTGGTTTCTGATGGCACTTCCCTGCTGGGTCCTCGCTAGGGCAGCCTTCCCCGGTCGACTCATGACCCGCCTGGGGCTGGGTGCACTCGGGCTGGTCCTGTGGGACCTGGCGCTCGACCCTGCAATGTCCGCACTGACCCCGTATTGGCGTTGGGAAGAAACCGGACCGTACTACGGTATGCCGTGGATGAACCTGGCTGGGTGGTTTGTGACCGGACTGGTGCTCATGAGCGCACTCGAGCGCTTCGGCGGAAATTCACTGGGCGACACGCTACCGGTTCGCTGGATGGCGGCATTCTACGCCGTCGTGGCGGCGCTGCCGCTGGGTATGCTCTGCGCGGCCGGTGAATGGCTCGCGGTTGTGGTCACGCTCATGGCGATGACTCTTGTAGCAGTGGCTGTATGGATCGTACGAGGTCAAACGAGGGATGCACCGGTCTTCGCGACCAACTCGGCGGTGGAGGTATCGTGATCACTGGACTGATGACCGCCCCCGAGACGGATGAGAGCATCAGAACCCTACCGGAGTACGCCACGGCCGAAACCCTTCGGAACGGGCTCCACCAAGCAGCCTGTCGTATGGCGTCGCTTGATATGCCCGTCCCCCAACTGGAGGGAAAACTCCTGCGGCCTCTGTTCGCCCTGGCGCTGGTACCACGGGAGTACTGGGCCGAGCTGGATGAGCATTTCTGGAGTGGTGCCCTGGCCATTCAGATGGTCCACGAGGCTTCCTTGATCCATGACGACGTCGTCGACAGCGCAGCAGAGCGTCGCGGGCGGCCGACCATGGTGGCAATCCACGGCATCGGACCGGCCCTGGTTCTGGGGGACCATTACCTCACCGGCGCGTATCGAGCGGCTGCCCATACCGGGTCGTTCGAGTTTCTCCAGCGCTTCACCGAAGCGGTCGAGCGCACGGTCGCTGGTGAAGTCACGCAGGCCCGCGCGGTCGGAGGCCGCATGACGGTCACAGAGTACGATGCGGCCATCACGAACAAGTCGGGAGAGCTGTTTGGTATCGCTGGTTTCCTTGGCGCACTCGTGCCCAGCCTCGATGACCGAGAGGCGCGGTATGACATCGGTCGCGCCTTCGGGAACCTATACCAGCGTATCGACGATCTGCTCGACTACTGTCACGCTGCGCAGACCGGGAAGCCCCTGTTGCAGGACTACCACCAGCAGAAATGGAGTTGGGTTCTCGATCTCGCCGGCATCGAGACGTTTGATCTCGACGATGACGCCATCGCCGAGGCGATCTTCGCACCCCGGCCGGATCAGCCTTCTGCCGCTCGGCGGGCACTCGAGATTCTGAACGACCGTCAACGCGCGATACAGCATCAGGCACGGCGAGTCGTCGTCAGTGAAGAAACGCTGGACCACCTACTTGATCGGTGCATGGGCGCCGCGACCCGAGCGGTGGACGCACAGGAACGCGTCTATGGGACCGGGCCAACCACGTCGTTCGAATTGATCAACGCAACGCCTGATCGATCGGACGAGGACGAAGCCAGGCCCCGGACAGCGGAAGAGCAGGAGCATTGGACCCAGGAAGAGCGCAACATCCGCCGGCTCGCTACCGACCTGGGTAGCCGCGAGCAATGGCGCGCCTACTTCGGGGAGCACGCGCGGACCTTCCACCTCGCGGCTCGTCTGTTTCCGCCCCGTGAAAGGGGACTCGTAGCCGGCCTGTACGCCTATTGCCGCTTCACCGACGATCTAGTCGACGATCCCGACGGCGACCCAACGGAAGAGGAACTGACGCGGCGCCTGGATGTGTGGCGTGAGCTCAGCATGGCCGCGTGGAACGGCAAGACGACGAATATCCCGCTCCTCGATACCATCATGCCCGAAGCCATCGAACAGGGCGTAGACCGGCTGTATCCAGTCGCGCTTCTCGATGGCGTCGCGATGGACCTCCGACCGAGGGTATACGAGTGCTGGACCGATCTCGAGCGATACACCTTCGGCGTCGCCGGGGCAGTGGGCGGCTGGATGAGCCAGTTGTTCGGTGTCACCGACCCCGACCTTCTCGAGCGTGCACACGCACTCGGCCATGGGATGCAACTGACCAACATCGCCCGTGACGTGGGGGAGGATTGGCGGCGCGGCCGACTCTACCTGCCCATCCAGCTTCTCGAGGCACACGATCTCACCTGTGAAGACCTCGAGGCGATGATCAATGAAGATGCCGAGATCTCAAACGAATATCGGGCGGCCGTTCGGGAGTTACTGGCTCGCGCCGATTCGTACTACGAGATGGCCTGGCCAGGTATCCGGGCCCTGCCCTCGTTCTTCCGACGCCCCGTCGCGGCAGCCGCATCGGCGTATCGTGGGATTCACCGCGAAATCAGGCGAAACGGATTCGACAACCTCAACCACCGAGCTCACACGTCCCTCGCGCGAAAGATCGCACTCGCAGGCGCCGGGATCGTGGAGTCGCGCAAAGTATCATGAGTGAACGGGCCGTCGTCATTGGAAGTGGGTTCGGTGGATTGTCATGTGCCATCCGGCTGCAGGCAGCCGGGGTTGACGTCACTCTGGTAGAGAAGCGTGAGAAGCTCGGGGGGCGAGCGTACCAACTGAAAGACTTGGGCTACACGTTCGACATGGGCCCGAGCCTCATCACGGCGCCGGAACTCATCGATTCCGTATTTCGGGCTGGCGGTCGTCGCGTCACGGACTATGTCGACCTGGTCCCACTCGATCCGTACTACCGCATCTACTTTCACGACCAATCTCACATCGACTATGTGGGCGATCTTGAGCGTATGCGGGCACAGATGGCGCGCTTCAACAAGAATGACGCCGCCAACCTGGATCGCTTTCTAAATGCGGTGAAGCCCATCTATGACTCGGTCATCGGAGACCGGCTTGGTTCGAAGCCCTTCGACACGATCGAATCCATGCTCCGCTTTATGCCACGAGTCCTGAAGCTGAAAGCCTTCCTGCCCGTCACGATGTTCGTAAACCGGTTCTTCAAGGACTTTCGGCACCGCTTCATTTTCTCGTTCCACCCTCTCTTCGTCGGTGGGAATCCCTTCAGGACGCCGTCGATCTATCTCATGATCCCGTTCCTCGAGCGCGAAGGAGGGGTCTGGTTCACCCGAGGCGGTATGTACTCTGTCGTCGAGGCGATGGCGCAGCTCTTCACCGAGCTTGGCGGCACAATCGAAACCGGCTCGGAGGTCGAAGAAATTCTCGTGTCCGAGGGAAAGGCGACGGGCGTCCGCACGAAGTCCTGCGACTACCCTGCCGATTTCGTAGTGAGCAACGCGGACCCCGGGCACACGTACGGTCATCTCGTTTCGTCGACCGACCGGAGTCACTGGAACGACCGGCGACTCGATCGTCAGGACTGGGCGATGAGCTGCTTTCTGCTGTACATCGGCACACGTCGTCAGTATCCGCAGCTCGAGCACCACACGCTGATTCTGACCGAACGCTACAAGGGACTGCTGGCTGACATCTTCGATGCGAAGACGCTCCCGGACGATTTTTCGATGTACCTGCACGCACCCACCCGCACAGATCCCAGCATGGCCCCGGCGGGGGGCGAGAGTATGTACGTTCTGGTCCCGGTCGCAAACCAGCGGTCCGGCATCGACTGGGACGAGATGAGGCAGCCGTTCACCGATAAGGTCATCGACTTCCTCGAGGAATGGGGTCTTGAGGATTTACGCGAGGAAATGGAGGTTCTGCACGTGTTCACGCCGCAGGACTTCGAGAGCGAACTGAACGCGACATGGGGTAACGCGTTCGCAATCGAGCCCAAGCTCTTTCAGACCGCGTGGTTCAGACCCCAGAACCGCAGCGAAGACGTTGACGGTCTGTATCTGGTCGGTGCGGGAACCCACCCGGGCGCCGGTGTGCCGGGTGTGATTCTGAGTGCCGAGACCACCTACGGCTGTATTGCTGCAGACCGCGGACTCCCGGACCAGTGGTCGTGGAGCGATCGGGGAACAGTCGCACTGGATCCGGAGATCAAGTCCAGGATCGTACCTTCCCTGGATGAATCCGCCGGTGTCGGTGGCGACTGAGCTATTCGACCCGCCCGAGCTGAAAGCGAAGAGAGTCTTCAACTCCCTTGTAGAAGAACTCGAAGCCGCTGTTGAGGGCCTTCTCGGGACGTACGCGCTGTCCCCACAGGAGGGCCTCCGTCCCCAGCTCACCGAAGGCCGCCTTCACCGCGAACCCGGGGACGGGAACGACGGTGGGCCGTCCGAGCGCACGACCTAGGGCCGACGTGAACGCGGCGTTCGGTACCGGAGTCGGCGCCGTCGCGTTCACGGGGCCGTGAAGCGAGTCGTCGTAGAGTGTGTGCTGGATCAGCCCCACGAGATCGTCGAGATCGATCCAGCTCATGTACTGCTTGCCGGATCCGATCCTGCCCCCCGCCCCCATCTTGAACGGCAGAAGCATCTGGCCGAGCGCACCACCATTCGGGGACAGCACGACGCCCATCCTCAGATTGACAACACGAACACCTGCTCGCTCAGCAGATGTGGTAGCCCCCTCCCAGCCTCGACACACTTCAGCGAGAAATCCACGACCGGGTGAGGTCGATTCGTTGAGCACCTCCGCTCCACGATCCCCGTAGTAGCCGACTGCGGAGGCTGAAATGAGCACCCGTGGACCGTTCTTCATGTTCGCGAGCGTACGGGCGATGAGTTCCGTTCCGCGGATACGGCTCTGCTTGATCGAGCGCTTCCGTGCTTCCGTCCATCGCCCGGACGCAATCGAGGTGCCGGCCAGGTGCACCACTGCGTCCACGCGCTGAAGCGCCTTCTCGTCGAGGACGCCGGTGGCTGGATTCCAGAAGACGTCCCCCTCGCTCATCTTGCGAGAGTCCCGCACGAGCCGAACGACTTCGTGGCCGCCGGTCGTCAGGAAGTGGCGCAGGTTAGACCCCACCAAGCCAGACGCACCGGTGATCGCAACCGACAGGCGCTTCTGATGGGCAAACGCCCGGTGCCGGGCCAGATCAGTAAACAGCCGCTGGTAGCGGAATGCAAAGAGTCGATCCAACTCCCGCTTCACGAAACCGGGACCGATTGCCCTTCCGGCAAAGCCGAGTGGGGGCTCCATGTCGATTTCGTCACGTGCGAGCGTCCCGCCTCCCTCCGCGGGCTCGAACAGGTGCCTGTGCGACCAGTGCTTCATCGGGCCGGATACCTGTTCGTCGCGGAACTGACGCCCACGAATGTAGTCCTTGTGGGTCAGGTCCCAGCGGAAGGCTGTCGGGCCCCTGCGGATCCGTAAGCTGATCTTTCCCCCGTCCCGTATGCCGCCGGAGCGGGACACGACCTCGACGTCACCCCACGGTGGCGTGAGGCGCTCGAGCGCCCCCGGCCGCTCATGCCAGTCGAAGACCTCTTCAGGCCCAACATCGGGGATTGTTGTCTTGTACTTATAACGCATTGAGCACCAACAGAGAGGCAGGACGATCGACGACATTTTAGCCCCAAGAGAGTCATCTGTCGCCACATCGTCATCGAGACATGCGCAGGACCGCGTTAAGCGAAGAGCCAGGCCGCCAGGATGGACGGGATCAGCTGTACGGTGAGGTTATCGATCCCGTGGTTGCTGGCTGCCTCCACGAGTGCGGCAGAGGCACCGCACAGAAGTCCACCCCACACGGCGTGCCAGCCCAAGTCGAGAGACGCCAGGGCGACGCCCGAGCCAAACGTCGAGACGAGAAAAACCGCAATCGAGCCCTCTACGCTGCGGGTCGCCGGCACACCCACCAGGGAGGGCACACGATATCGGTGCTTCCCCCATCTCGCTCCAGCTGGCTCACCGACCGCGTCGCCCCACCCCGCAGCGAGATAACCAACCGATGCAAACGGACCAGCGATAAGCGACGAAGCCAGTCCACCAACGGCGGTGGTGATCATCGGCACCATGATGAAGAAGCTTCGACGAGGCCGATCTCGGTCTCTCGCCATCGCCTCGTAAAATGGGAAGCCATCCCCCAGCCACACCGCGATGAGCACCAGACCAGCCACCACCGCCCCGAACGCCATGGTGCCGGGAAGCCCGAGCACCGCATTCACTCCAGCCGCCGAGGTGAAGACAATGACATGAAAGATTTTCCGTGTGTACGCGACACGCATACCGGCGGACCGAAGTCGCCCAACCCACCAGGCTCCTGTCAGGCCGACCATGAGCGCCACTCCAGACGCCTGAGCTGCGACAGCCATATCGGGGACGAGCGAACGGAGGAGTACACTCAGGAGGCCCAGGATCGCGCCCACGTCGTAGGTACTCAGCGACTACTCGTTTGAAACGAAGCCTCGAGCATGTTCGCGATCGTGCTCACACGCCCGCCGCCGAGCGGATCGCGCGGACGCCCGATGCGGCTCCGTCCGGGTGCCGGTACACGGCGGAGCCAGCGACCACCACCGTCGCACCAGCACCCACGATCGACGCGACATTGCTCGCGGTCGCCCCACCATCGACCTCCAGCTCGGCATCCGATTCAATCGCATCGAGCATCACGCGAGCTCGTGCGAGCTTGTCCGTGCTCGCTTCGATATACGATTGACCGCCAAAGCCGGGGTTTACGGACATGACGAGCAGCAGATCCAGGTCATGCAGCACATCGCGAACGGTCTCCAGCGAGGTCGCGGGATTCACCGCCACACCCGCTTTTGCACCGAGTTCACGGATCTTCTGCAGGGTGCGGTGAAGGTGCGGACATGCCTCCTGGTGGACGGTTACCACGTCGGCCCCTGCCCCGACGAAGTCTTCCAGATAGCGATCAGGATTCTCGATCATGAGGTGCACGTCGAGCGGTAGATCGGTCGAACGGCGAGCCGCCTCCACCGTGAGCGGACCGATCGTGATGTTGGGCACGAAGTGACCGTCCATCACATCGACATGAATCCAGTCGGCGCCTCCCTCCACCACGGCCTCGATGTCTTCAGAGAGTCGGCCAAAGTCAGCCGACAGAATCGAAGGTGCAATTTTCATGGGCGAGCCGTGATGGGCGATTCAGTTGTGAGCGTGTAGGCCCCATCCTTACCTGCGATGACCGCCGCCTCCGCCATTCCGAGGAAAAAGCCCGTATCCACGATGCCGGCCCGGTACAGGAGGCGCCGTTCCAGGGCTGCGGGGTCATCGATGCCATTGGGGTAACGGGCATCGAGAAACACGTTGCCGTTGTCACTTCTCACGACGTTACCGTCGGCGTCGAAGCGAAGCTGGACCGTTGCGCCAGTCCCTTCGATGAACATCTGCAGCGCATCGACCGACCAGTCGACGACCTCAACCGGGAGCGGAACCTTGACCCCCAACTGCGGGACCAGCTTGCTGTCGTCGGAGATTATGATCAAGCGCTTCGATGCCTGGGCAACCATCTTTTCGCGGAGCAACGCCGCCCCGAGGCCTTTGATCAGATCCAGCCCCGGTGCGACCTCGTCTGCACCGTCAATGGTCAGATCGAGTGTCTCACGGGAACCCAACTCGATGAGAGGGATTCCGGCATCGAGCGCCTGACGTTCGGTCTGGACCGAGGTGGGGACACCGACGATACCATCGAGGCGACCTGCACCGAGGGCCTCTCCAAGCAGGTCGACAAAGTGCCACACCGTGCTTCCCGTGCCGAGACCGAGAGCCATGCCGCTCTCGACCGATTCCAGGGCCTTCGCAGCGGCTACGCGCTTGAGCGTCTCGGCGTTCAACCGAAGAGGTCCGTCACGTCGGGTGGCAACTCGCACAGAGGGTTTTCAGCCGCGCAAACCTACGCACGGTCGAGCTGGGAAACCAGCTGGCTTCGCGGCGCAATCTCGGACGAGGAGAACGGACACTGGCTCATGGGCCGTCAATCCGCGCGCGGGCCTCTGCCAGCTGTGCATCCACGGCCGTCAACGCCGTCCCCCCAGCTGCCGACCGCGCATCCACGGACGCGACCCAATTGAAGACCTCGAAGACGTCCGTGCTGAACGCAGAGTTCGCTGCGGAGAAGTCGTCGAGTCCAAGCTCGGACAGCGGGACGCCACGTTGTTCAGCTGTGCGCACGAGGCGTCCCACGACTTCGTGCGTCGTGCGGAACGGCACTCCGCGGCGGACCAGGTAGTCCGCCAGATCTGTCGCAAGAAGCTGGGTGTCCATGACCTCGGTCATGCGCTTCTCCTGGAAGACCGCAGTAGCGACGGCTCCACTCAGCGCCGGCAGCGTCAGCGTTAGCGTGTCGATGGTGTCGAAAAGCGACTCCTTGTCCTCCTGAAGATCCCGGTTGTAGCTCGTCGGCAGTCCCTTCAGAAGGGTCAGGATCGACATGAGGTTTCCGATCAGGCGACCAGCCTTCCCTCTCCCTAATTCTGCCACGTCAGGATTGCGCTTCTGCGGCATCAGGCTGGATCCGGTGCTGAACCCGTCCGACAGCCGTACGAAGCCGAACTCGACACTCGAGAAGAGGATCAAGTCTTCCGAAAGCCTAGAGAGGTGCACACCGATCATCGCTCCGGCGTACACGAAGTCACATATCCAGTCACGGTCCGACACCGAGTCGATGGAATTTTCGCTCACCCGATCGAAACCGAGCTCGTCGCAAATTGCCTCGCGGTCGATCGGGAACGGGCAACCCGCGATCGCTCCAGACCCCAGCGGAAGCACAGCGGCCGCCTGACGAGCAGCCTTCATCCGCTCGATGTCCCTGAGTACGGGAAAAAGATGACTGAGGGCCCACTGAGCCGCACGTACGGGCTGGGCCTGCTGCAGGTGTGTGTACCCCGGCATGATGATATCGCGACCGGACGTGGCGAGCGTGTGCAGCGCGTCGGCGAACTCCCCGAGTTGATCGATGGTTCGATCGGCGGCGGCCATGCCGTACAGTCGGACGCCGGTCGATGATTGATCGTTTCGTGAACGAGCAGTGTGCAGCTTGCCCGCTACGGGTCCGGCTTCCTCCCCCAACATCCGTTCGATCACCGAGTGTATGTCTTCTTCAGGTGCGTCTATGAGGCCGTCGTTTTCGATGCGCTCGGCCACCTGCGCCAACCCTTCAACAAGCGCCGTCACTTCATCGTCGGTGAGCACACCAGCCCCGCCGATTGCCCTGGCCCACGCCACACTGCCGCGAACGTCCTCTCGCCAGAGACGCTGGTCGATCCCGAGACTCAGGTTGAACGGCACCATCTCGGGTGCCATCCCTTCCTCGAATCGTCCGCCCCAGAGGGCGCCGGCTTCGTCACTCATGAGGTCCCACCGTTCGCAGTGAAGCACCCCGAAAACGGGGCGCCAGTTGTCGCTTCGCGCCGTCAGGCCGCGCCCGCTTCCGCGACCTCCTCAATGAGACATGTGACCGCATCGGGAGTGTTCGCGCCCCTCTCGACCGCAGCAGCGGCCCGAATGGGGAGTCCGAAGAGCCGGATGAACCCGGCTGCATCGGCATGGTCGTACGTGACGGCATGCCCGAAACTCGCAAGATCCTCTCGGTAGAGCGAGACCGGACTAGTCCGCGACACCGCGGTCGCCGAGCCCTTGAAGAGCTTCACGGTGACGCTGCCTGTGACGGTCGCACTCATGACATCGGAGGTGGCCTGCAGCGCGTACCGCTCTGGCGTCCACCAGCGTCCTTCGTACAACATGTCCGCCCAGCGTGCGGCCAGCTCGTCTTTGAGCCCCTCCGTACGCCGATCGATGGTGATCGCCTCGAGGTCCTTCAGCGCCGCATACAGGATCGTGCCCCCGGGCGTTTCGTATACGCCGCGCGACTTCATGCCCACCAGTCGGTTTTCGACAAGGTCCGCTCGACCGACCCCGTGGCGGGAACCGATCCGGTTGAGCAGCGTCAGGAGTTCCACGGCGTCCAGAGCATCACCGTCGACGGATACCGGTACCCCGGCCTCAAATCCGATCGTGACGCGCTCAGCTTCGTCCGGGGCCAGTTCCGGGGCGACTGTCCACAGGTACGTCGACTCGTCTGGCTCCCATGCAGGATCCTCGAGAGGACCGCCTTCGTGCGAGATATGCCAGAGGTTCTCGTCGCGTGAATACAGCTTGGATTCATCGACACCCTCCAGTGGAATCTTCCGGGCCCGCGCATATGCCAGGCAATCTTCACGAGAGTGCAGATCCCATTCCCGCCACGGAGCGATCACCTCCAGATCCGGCCCGAGAGCCGCGTAGGAAAGCTCGAACCGAATCTGGTCGTTGCCTTTCCCGGTACAGCCATGAGCGACCGCATCCGCGCCAACGATCCGGGCCACTTCCACTTGGCGACGTCCCAGGATCGGCCGGGCCATCGCCGTGCCCAGCAGGTAGGTACGCCCGTACACCGCACCGATTTTCAGAGTCGGAAAGACAAAATCCTCGACGAACTCCTGTCGAAGATCCTCACCGTAAAAGGCGGACGCCCCAGTGCGCAGTGCCTTGGCCTCGAGCCCCTCCAGCCCTCCGGGTTGACCCACGTCGCCCGCCATACACACGACCTCGGCAGCGTAATTCTCCTTGAGCCAGGGCACGATCACGGATGTGTCGAGCCCGCCAGAGTATCCAAGAACGACCTTCATGCCTTCCTCCCCCCGTCAGGCTGACCGGAGCTCTTCCCGGTGCATGTGTAAAAAAAGAGGCCCGGGGTCGAAAGCCCGGTCGCGTCCCGCCAACGCGCCGGAGGGCCTGTTGCCCCTCGCTTCCGCCCCCGGTCCCCTTTCAATCTTGGTGCTTGTTAATTCAGTAACCAAGCATAAATATGCATTACGGTCGCGAAGTGTCAACGCCTCGTGTGCATCATGAGGGCGTGGGGTGGGCATGGGTATCCGACCAAAAACAACTCGGTGAAACCGGTTGATCGATTGCTCCACCGAACTCAGGCGGGGCGAGCCATCCGCTCGAGCCGTTCCCTGACCGCATCCAGCTTCGATGGATCCCTGAGAATGATGAGGATCGTATCATCCCCCGCGAGCGTGCCGAGGACTTCGGACCATTCCTCCCAGTCGATCCCGGCTGCAACGGTCTGCGCCCCACCCTTCATTGTGCGCACGACCAGCAGATGATCCACACCGTCGGCACTGTGGAAGAGCGTCGGCAAAAGAGATCCCAGAGCCGGCGTGTGGTCCCACTCTTCCGGTGAAGAGTAGAAGCCGACCCCGTCGGCGCCCGGAGCCTTCACAAGCCTGAGTTCCCGCATGTCGCGCGACAGTGTCGCCTGGGTGACCTCGATGCCACGGTCATTCAGCAGTTCCCTCAGGGTCTCCTGACTCGTCACCCGGTTCTTCTGGATGACGGTCAGAATTTCCCTCTGTCGATCTCGCTTGCTCACGCGACAGCCTTCTCTACGAGGTCGCGCACCCGCTCCGGCTCAAACCCGAGCGAACGCTCGATTTCGTCACCCTTCTGGAAGATGATCAGCGTGGGGATGCTGCGGATCTCGTACTTCATCGCCACGTCCGGGGCACGATCCGTATCGACCTTCACGACCAGCATCGCACCGATGTGCTGATGGGCGAGCTCGTCGATGAGCGGCGCGACCATCTTGCAGGGAGCGCACCAGTCGGCATAGAAATCCACCAGGACCGGTATATCGGACTGTAAGACGGTCTGCTCGAAGTCATCCTGACTCACCTTGACCGGACGATCCAGCAGGATCGGCTTACTGCACTCACTGCAGACCGGCCGGCCACCCGCTCGCGCAAGGTCAACCGTGTTCAGCTCGAGGCAGAAGCCGCAGCGTAATTTTACCTGCGAAATCGAATCGCTCATCGTAATCGAGCGCCCCCCTTCAGTCATTTCCGTGTTGAAGACTGATGCACACATCAGCCTGGGTTCTCAGGCAATCACAAGGCCCGGACGGCGTAACCGTCCGGGCCTTGTCACACTCAAGTCGCAGGTCATGAAGCTAGAAGAGGTCGTACTTCACCTTGACCATTCCATAGCGGCCGATGCTCGGCACACCCACGAACGCGAAGTTTTCCGAATCGAACACATTCTGCACGGCAAGCTGCAGGGTCGCACGCGTGCTCGGCACCTGGTAGCCCAGACCGACGTCGACAACGTTTGACGACGGAACCTCACCTGCGAAGCCGGCGGAGTTTGCAGAGAACGAGCTGTTGAACCTCAGGCGCGCCGAGGCGTTGAAGCCCGCAGCGACGTCCCGGTACGCCATGCTCACCGTCCCCTTCTGGCGTGGCGCATTCAGCGAGATCGGATTGCTCCCAAGTACGGGGAACTGTTCCTTCGACACCCACGAATAGGTCCCGCCAAGCGTCCATTGATCGGTCAGGAACCACTGCATGGCAAAGTCGCTCCCAAAGAGGCTCAGATCACCCACCGACCGGTACGACACGATCAGGTCAGAGCCAGGGCTGAACTCGGACGACGAGACGACGCCGACTGGGACCGCCGCTAGACCCCCCGCCAACTGAGGAATCACCGTCGCCGCCTGGGCCTGCGCCTGGGCAGCAGCCGTCTCGGGATCCAGACCACCTGCAATGAAGGCCTGTGTGAGTGCCGTCACGACCGGCACGGTGATGTAGTTCGCGATGTCCTGACCTCTGAACGTGACCAGCGGTGTCTGCAGAAGCAAAGGCGAGACGAAGTTGTTCAGCTTCGAGTAGTACAAATCCGCCGTGATCTTCACGCGGTCCTCGATGATTCCGGTCCAGCCGATTTCGAAGGTTTCGGTGTTGCTCTCCTGCATCGTCTCGATCGGACGGATGAGTGACGACGCAGCCGATGACGGGGCCATGTCGCCTGAGATCGGATTGACCAGCATGCTTCCGATATCAGCGGCTGTCGGCGAGAGCCCTCCAAGCGCAGTCAGCAACGGGGCGAGTGAGGCCGGCAGAGCGCCTCCGGCTACCTGCGCCTGCAGTACCCCGATCGCCGCAGGCCAGAATGCCGTCGCGGCCTGGATCGGGAGCACCTGGCTCCGATCCGCATTGAACGGAGAGCGGAAACCCGTCACCGTGCCGTCTTCATTGATGACCGACCAGCCGTCGCGGCCGGTCCCGTACGCACGCAGGCCGAAACCCAGAGCGGACAGGCCAGGCGCGAAACCGTTGGAGATATCCAGGAAGTAATTCAGGCTGGAGGGCGAGGAGTACGCCTGGTTGTAGGTGAACCTGAGAGCCTTATCCTGTCCCGTCTTCAGGATGAGCGCGGCCCTCGGCGAAAAGACGTTGTCGGGCAGAATGGAGTGACTGTCCATTCGAGCAGCGAGCACGAAGTCGATGTCAGGAGTGAGCGCCGTCTTCGACTGTACATAGGCGCCCCACTCGTCCATCTCGTCCGAGTCTTCATACTGACCGTTGACTTTCCCATCGGTGTCAGGCCGGGTACCGAAGTAGTCGAAGCCGTAGGTGAAGTCCTGACGTCCATCCCACAGATCGAATCCATGCTGAGCCTGGGCGACCCAGAGCTTGGACCGATCCACGAGCGGCACACCGTTGTTCAGCAGGAAGCTGGACCCGGCATCGCTCGAGTTCAGGTAAGCTTGGGCGAAAAAGCGATCGTAGCTGACTCGACCCTGATAAAACTGGTACACCCAGTCCTGCGTCTGTCCTGCCCCGAGTCCGGTGAGTTCGACACCTGACGATTGATTACGTCCATACGTACCGATGAAGGTCCCGTTGTCTGCGAACTGCCAGTCTGCGCGCGCCTCGAGGCCGAACCGCTCGATGTCGTAGTCACGCTGACCCAGACGATTGCAAGCGATTTGAGCCTCGGCTTCCGAGAAGCCTCGGATGACCTTATCACCGAGACACAGCGCGGGACTTGCATCCGCTGCGGCCCGGTTAGCGAGCTCGGTGGGATCGTCGTACTCCCACTCATTCCCAGTCAGAGCCTGGCCCGAGACCTTGACGCCGAAGTTGTCAGCGAGCTTGAAGGCCGACCGGAACGAACCCTGCAACACCGAACGCTGTCCAGCACCCAGCGTCACCGACGTCCCCTGAGACTCAAGAGGAGACTTCGTGATGATATGCACGACACCGTTCGCCGTGTTCGGCCCGTAGAGCGCAGAGCCAGGCCCGAGAACCACCTCCATCCGATCGACGTCCGCCTCGTTGGACGGAATGAAGTGCATCAAGTTCACCCGGAGAGAGGGCACACCTGCGAGCCGGTTGTCGGTGAGCATGTGGAGCCCACCGGAGAAGATGTTGTTGAAGCCGCGAAGGGTGACGTTCCCACCCTGAATGCCGTAGGTAATGATGTCGACACCGGGAGCCGAGCGAAGGTGCTCCAGGAAGGAAGCAGCCGGCCGCTCTTCGATCTCGATCGAACTGATGCTCATCGAGGTCGCGGCGGCCTCCGTTTCCTTTTCCCCAAGCCGGGTCCGGCCGGCGGTCACGATAAGCGGATCAAGCGCGAACGCTGTCGACTGCAGCATCATGTCGAAGCTGGTGCTCTCCCCTGGAGACACACGGATGTTGTCCGCGCGTGCAGCCCGATAGCCAACGACCTCGAACACCAGCGAATAGGAGCCGGGAGGCAGCTGGAAGGTGTATCGGCCTTCGTCGTTGGAGAGGGTCTCCACGCCGGACCCACCGAGGACCTGCACTCGCACCTGGGCGACAGGGACACCGAACTCCGTGTCCGTCACAATCCCCGTCAGCGAGCCCTGCTGCGCGACAAGAGGAGTCGACAGACCGAAGACGGAGAGAGAGAGAATCAGGGCAAAAAGCCCAACGCGATCAAAGCGCATGTACGGACCCCGCGCGGCGGATTGAATGGACAAGAGGGACGCCATCATCAGTCGCATTGTACCGCCCGAAGCCATTCAGCCGCAATAACTTTTGTTACCGTGTCTGTGGGTCACGAGATGGTTCCAGTCCGGCTCTGGCCCATGACCGACCCCTGCCCCATTCTCCACCTATGAACGTTGCCGACCTGACGCTCGACCGCCTCGTCAAGGCGCGCAGACGCATTGCGGGCACGGTGCATCGCACCCCCCTCCTGCCGTCCCGGACGCTGTCAGACTGGCTGGGCGCGCCGATCTGGCTCAAGTGTGAGAATCTCCAGAAAACAGGAGCCTTCAAAGTTCGAGGGGCGCTGAACCGCCTCCTCACACTCTCCGACGAGGAGCGGGCCCGCGGCGTCTCGACGATATCGGCCGGGAACCATGCCCAGGCGGTCGCATGGGCGGCCTCCGCAGCTGGCGTCTCTTCGACCGTGGTCATGACGGAGCATGCGTCACCGACGAAGGTGCGGGCAAGCCTAGATTACGGGGCCGAGGTCATACTGCACGGAGATGCGACAGCTGCGTTCGCGAAGGTCCGCGAGGTGAGTACCGAGCGGGGACTCACCTTCGTCCACCCATTCGACGATCCGGAGGTGGTGGCTGGACACGCATCCTGCGGGCTGGAGATCCTGGAAGACCTGCCCGAGGTCGGAACGATCCTTGTCCCCGTGGGCGGAGGAGGTCTATCGTCGTCCATTGCGGCAGCCGCCACGCTCTCCGGGGCCAGCGTCGACATATGGGGGGTCGAACCCACGGGGGCCGCCGCGATGCACCAGTCCCTGGAGGTTGGCCACGCGGTGCACCTCGAGACGGTCGACACGGTCGCCGACGGACTTGGGCCTCCAATGGCTGGGGTGCTGAACCACGAGATACTCTCCGAGCACGCGCGTGGGGTCGTATTGGTCGATGACGCGGAGATCGTTCAGGCAATGACGACGCTGCTCGAGCGAACGAAGCTCCTGGCAGAGCCATCTGGAGCAGCCGGACTCGCTGCGCTCATGGAGGGTCGTGTCGACGTTGATCCAAGCCGGCCTGTCGTGATCGTGATCAGTGGAGGGAATGCCGACCTTCCTCAATTGGCTCGCCTCATTCAGGGTGAGGCGCGCTGACGTGTGCCGCCTGCTCGCATACATCGGAGCACCTCAGGGGCTCGCGCCCCTCGTCTTCGGCGGAGATCACTCTCTCTACAAGCAGAGCTGGCAGCCGCGCGAGCTTCTCTCGGGATCAGTGAACGCAGACGGCTATGGCGTGGTGTGGTATGAGGGCGATCGGCCGGGCCGCATCGCCGAGGCTCGTCCCATCTGGTACGACGAAGGACTAGAGCGCACGCTTGGGGTCATCGAGTCCGGATGCGTGATCGCAGCACTTCGCAATGGCACGGCCGGCATCCCCGTCGACCGATCAAGCCTGCTCCCCCTCGTGCATGATCGCTGGTGCTTCGTCCTGAACGGCTTCGTTCCGGACTTCCGGCGATCGCATATGCGGGCGCTTCGTGCCGACCTGCCAGATGATCTGTACGCGGCGCTCGCCGGCTCTTCCGACTCCGAGACACTCTTCCTGCTTGCCCTCGCCCAGATCCGTGAGGGTGCCTCGATCCTCGAGGGACTTACGGACGTGGCATCTCGGATAAGGGCACGGGTCGGCCGAGAAGAAGCACAGCTGAACATGGTCATGAGCGACAGCGATTCGATCGTCGCCCTTCGTACGGGCTCGGCCAAGGAGACGAACTCCCTCTACTTGGCAGAGCGTCCCTCTTTTGCGGGCGGGGGTACCGTGATCGCCTCGGAAGCACCGTCCTCCGGTACCGTCTGGTCTGCAGTCGATGGGCACAGTTCTGTCATCATTCGTGCCGACGGGAGCAGTGAGGCCAAGCCGATCTTCCTGGACTGACGAAACCACACATCGCACCCTCGGCATCGACGTGCGCGTTTAGTCGACGTCGACAAGCTCGATGTGGAAGACCAGGGTTGAGCCTGCGGGGATGCGCCCTCGACGCGACGAGCCATAGGCAAGTCTCGGACGCACGACCAGCCGCCGGACACCTCCCCGGCGCATGCCCATGATGCCCTCGTTCCATCCTCGGATGACCTCGTTGCCGCCCAAGCGGATCGCATACGGTTCGCCACCCAGATTTCCATCGAAGACGGTCCCGTCGGGAAGCCACCCGATATACTCGATCCAGACTCGACTGGTCCGACGTGCGACCGGGCCGTCACCGATCGAAACATCCTGAACATACAGCCCGGACGAGGTGGATTCGAAGTCGGACAGATCAACCTCGAGATCCGGAGCGAAGAAGAGCTCGGTCGGATCACTGGGAGGTAAGGCAACCTCGGGCAAGCCAGCGCTCCCGCTACAGCCTTCGAGTGCGCTAGCCATCACCAGCGGGACCCATATCCAAGACCGTTTCACGTGCGGAGCCGCTCGAAGCCGATCTCTCTGTTGCGGCGCAGGAGAGCAGGAAACGCATCCATGTGTGTTCATATCGTTTGAAGGAGATCGAACCCGGACACTATCTAGGGGTCGCGCACGAGAGCAAGACGGCATACTCGTGTACTCGGTCTTCTGACCGAATTTCCTGCTCATGGAGTGGACACATGAATCGACGCGCCGTCAGCGCCGCTGTCGCGACTTCCTTGATTCTCGCTGCCGGCGTCTTAGCTGCCGACCGAAGCTACTCTTCGATGGCGACCCCCGAGGAGCTCGTCACGACCTGGATTGATGCGCTCGGCGGGCTCGAAGCCTACTGGCCGCTAGAGACAGCTCGATACACACTCACCACAGAGATCTATGACACGGAAACGGGTCGTCTGCGCCGGACTCGACCCCGCTACGTGACCATAGCGAAAACTGATGGCGGAGACCTCGCGCGGATCGAGCGTTGGGAGGGCAACGATTTCATCGCACACGGTTGGGACGGAGAGACCGTGTGGGCCCGCTATAACGGCGAGGCACTGGTGCCGGGTGACAAGGACTACGACGAGGTCCTGTATGTCGCCGGCGACGTCCACTACTGGATCGGGCTTCCGTTCAAGTTGAGCGACCCCGGCGTGAACCTGCATGACCGCGGCGTGGATGATCAGGGGCGACAGGTGGTTGGAGTCAGCTTCGGAGAAGGCGTAGGGCTACATGACGGAGACAGCTGGCAGTATTGGTT
>Ga0209631_10000565_pt1 | contig 50499 bp, 34 predicted proteins | sample COG_08_FD_184752 | JGI IMG/M metagenome (GOLD analysis project Ga0209631, IMG submission 184752) | Pelagic Microbial community sample from North Sea - COGITO 998_met_08 (SPAdes) (version 2) | ecosystem: Environmental > Aquatic > Marine > Neritic zone/Coastal water | place: Helgoland, sampling... | reverse complement strand
ATGGGCGGATTTGTGATTCCGAAGCGCGAGATTGCGATGGAAAACGACGCGACGGAGAAGACGATTCAGACGACGACGACGCGGGAAAACGGAGAAGAAGACAAAGGAAAACAAGAAGAAGAAGACAAAGGAAATGCGAAAATGAGCAGCAGTCCTTCTTCTTCTCCGTCGTCTTTGAAGAAAAGGAAGAAAGATGTGTCTGTGAAAACGCCTCCTCCTCCTCCTGTCGAAGAGACGAAAGAGGAAGAAGAAGAAGAAGAAACACAAGAGGAAAAAGAAGACGAGATGGACGAAGATTTCCACGTTCGCGATGTTGACGCGACGACGCCCTCTCGCATGCACAGACCGAGAAATTCCGCGCAGAAGAGAAAACTGGAAGCTTTTGGCGACGGCGCTTTGAACGGCGCGGCGGTTGACGAGGACGATGTCGAAGTTCCGGACGATAAGGAAGCGACGATGAGAGACGTTCGCGCGGCGGAGGAAGGCGGGAGGGTTTGTTCGGCGGAGACTTTCGATCGGAACGATCCGATAGAGCAGTTAGCCGAGCTCGAGAGGTTTATCAAAACGAGCGGGGGTGAAACGCCGGAATGTTTAGAGGGATGGAGCATATACATGACGTTTCGAAAACACGGCGCGAGTAAAGGACAGCCGGATTTGAAGATTTACCCGAAAGACGGGTTCGTCGCGAAAGATAACACGAAAGATAAAGCGTTTTATAGAAGTCGATTAGAGGTGTGCCGAGCGCTGGGGTTGCAGCCGGCAAAACCGGAAAAAGTGCCGAAGAAACCGAAAGTGCCGAGAGTGCCCGCGGAAAAGCCTTTAACAAAGACGCAGATGATGGCCAAGCCGACGAAATTGATGAGTCGAAAGAAAGCGATGGAAAGCATCGTCAACGGCGTGGCGGAGAGAGAAGAGTGCGAGATAGATAAGGTGGAACACAAAACGAACGAGGTAGGATTGCGCATCGTGACGCTCGGTACGCGTGGCGAAAATGGTAGCGAGAAATCGACCAAGTTTTTAAAAGACGCGGACGGGATGATTTGGGCCGACGGGTACGCCGCGATTTGGACGTATACGAAAGAAAACGGCGATACGCAGTCGTTTAGATGTTTGGTGAATCGCGACGAAAGCGCGTCGGATGAGTTGATCGAGTCTGTAGTCGAAGAGCCGATGGAAGGGGGAGATGAAGAGAAGAAGGTAGAGGCAGCTGCTGTTGCCGCGACTGAAACTGTCGTAGTTGTACCGTCGTCGGCGGAAACGCCTTTGGAGGAGAGAACCGAAGAGAAGAAGGAACAGCCGACGCCGGCTGTCCCGACCGTCACGAGAAAGCTCGTCGCGCACGTCGGCAAGGCCAGATTTGTCATATCCGAGGGTCAAAATATTCTCGCGGAATCGAATTCTCCCACAAAGGCTTGGACGCAATTCGCGAAATCTATCGACCCGGAAATCGCGGCGCACCTCGTCGACCCTTTCGCTACGAAAGATTTCAAAGTCCGCGTCGCGTTTCAAGCCAAATTCGCGAAAGACATTTACGACACGTTATCGAGCGAAACGTTACCGTTTTTACAAGAACGATACGGTATCGATGAGTACAAAGCTATTTTGAACCGCGAGTATCTCAAACAGACTCGACAGCTCGTCTTTGATCTAGAAACGTCCGAGTATCGAAGGAAAATCACGAAAGAACGCGTCACGAGCGCGGAGAAATACGACGCCCGATTCAAAGAAGATCAACGCGATGCCGAGGAACGCGCGTGTGATATCGCGTGTGCAAAGTTGGCGGCAAACGTGGTCTCAAACGTAGTAGAAACTGGGAAACGCGCAAAACTTGCGAAAGATATCGCCGACGACGAGAAAAAGTACGAGTGGGACGCGGAACGTCTCGCGCCTAAAGACGCCGTGCGCATCGAGCGCGAAAGTAACAAAGAACGAATAGGATTATCCACGGCAATTCGTAAAATTGCGAGATCCAAGAAATTTGAACAAGAGCGTGATCGTAAGGCGGAGCAAAAAGAGCACGATCGCAAACAGCGCATGTTGGAGAAAGTCAAAGAAGAAGAAGAAAAGAGAAAGAAGAAACAAGAAGAGGAAGAGGAGAAGATCAAACTGAAGGAGAAATCGCAATGGCTCGGCGGATGCTTTCCGAAGCAAGAAGACGAAGAGGATGGAAAATCGATCGCTCCTGTTGAAGCGAGAGTACAGTCGAAAGTGGACTCGTTCCTCGGCGAAGATGACAAGCACGCGGTCGGCTTTTTGTTGGAACTCTTCACGTTTGCCAGACGGTTTCGAAAAGTGCTCTTCCCGGGCAAAGGTTCCGCGGACAAGTTTATGCCAAAATCGTTCAAGGTGTTCGTAGACGCCTTAAAAGCAAAAGTTCCGAACGAAGGTACGAAGCGTTTGATTATAGGCATGCTGAACCCGATTATTCGCGACGTCAGAGATTCTACCGACGACAACGGAGCGTACGCGTTGACAAAAATCGCTGGCCCGATTAACGAAGTCCTCAAGGAAGGTGGCTCTACTAGCAAGAAAACCATTGGAGAAATCAAGGAAATGCTGGCGGAAGCTGACAGTCCACTCAAGAAACAACTCGCCTTATTTGACGAACTTTTGAGCCGATCGTTTGAAGCCCTCGCGGCGCAACATTCCGCTGCACCTTCGTACGAACGTCAAGCGTTTGGGTGCATCGCGCCGGAAGCCGCGGACGCTTTTGTCAACGCGTTTTGCCGATGTCGAGCGGATCCGGAATCGTTTAGAAATCTCACTCTTGACGTTCAAAACAAGGCGGGAATTACGAATACGTACCACGGTTTACGTGCGGCTCCTCATCAGTACGCGTGTCGAGCCCCTCCAGCGCTCGTGGTTCAATCTGAAGTCGAGGCCGAAAGAGGTGTCGAAGTCGAAACCTTCGTAGCTTTGACCGCAACGAACGATACGGAACCCGAACGAACTAAACAAAGAATCGTCGCGAGTGAAATGTGTGATATGGATAAAAGTAGTGAGCGTGTATTTTTGATTCGAGACGCGTTACGTTATGTCTCGTGGGATCCAATCGTCAAGCCAGGATGCAAACGCGGCGACATTGCTTCTGCGAAAGGCGAGATTTTTTTGAAAGACATCGCCTCCTTTGACGCCAAGTTAGAAAGTGGTATTTTTGCCATCTCTGCTGCGATTAATACGCGAGCGACGTCGACCGGTAACCCGTCCAAAGACGAACCGAACGAAGACAAAGAGTGGTTGCGCTTAGTCAAGATTGAAGGTAAGAAAGTCGCCGAGGCGACGGGGAAGACGTTATCGCTTGAATCCGGAAAAGGCAAGAAATTGGTTGCCTCTGCCATTGATGGTGCGATTGCGAAAGCGACGAAAGTCGGGCGCGACAAATTTGTTGCGGAAATTGCAATCGAAGAAGAAGGAGAAGAAGAAAAGGAACGCATGGACGTCGACGGAGAAGAAGACGAGAAATTAAACAAGCGCGAACTCACTCGCGCGGTCTGGGAGGAAGGCTGCCAATCCTGCGGTATGGACATGCATGAAGGAGGAAAAGGTGAAGTTCTCTTGTGCGACGGATGTCCACGCGAATTTCATAAAAGCTGTCTCAATCCGCCCGTGGATGAGAACGAAAAGCTTCCGGACACGTGGTTTTGCCCGATTTGCGTGGCGAAGAAGAACGCAATCGAGACCTCGAAAACGAGTTGCGAAATGATAACGCCAACTTCGTTCACGCGAGTCGCGGAAGGCTCGCAACTCGGTGAAGCGGCAAAAAAAGGTACGATGTTTACGAACGAAATGTTAAAGTCGAAATCGTTATCGAAAGAGGCGAGGATTCTCTTGTCGCAAAAACTCAAGCGATTCGCCGAACGCTTCGATGCGGACGGTTGGACTTCGTTAGCTCTCGAAGACAAAATCGACGCGTTGAAGATCTTAGCGGATTTGCTTTTGGACACCACCGACGCGCGAGATGAGATCGATAACAAGGCACCGGAAGAGCTGAAGAAAAAGAACCAGATGCTGGACGAACATCGCAAAAGCTGGGCGGCTTATCGCAAAGGCGAAAACGTCGGCGGCGGTAACTTTGCCCGAGTCAAAACGTTTTCCACCGACGAAGAAGAAAACAAAAAGATCACCGAGTATTTTGATAAGACCGGCGAGTACCCAGACTCTCGTCTAGCATGGCAAAAGCGGTTTAATCAGTTGGAAAAGTCGAAAAGAGACAATGGTGTGACTCGATTAGAACCCATCGGCGGCGACCGGAATAACGCGGCGTTTTGGGTACTCGAAGACGAGGAGCTTGGGAAGAAAGAAGACTCAAGCGCAATCATCATCGCACAAGCCGCGGGCGCCGGTGGTGGTTGGGGATGTAACGAGGACTACAACGACGACGAGGAAGAAGACGACGAGGAAGAAGATGGAGACGCCAAGCGAAGCTTGACACCGACGACGGCGAAGATGCGAGGCTCGGACGCGCTCAGAGTTTCTGAAAAGGAATGGATGGTACTCGACGCAGATTCTGTGAGAGAAACCGTCATTCCAGGGTTGAACAAGCGCGGGTATCGCGAAGGGAAGTTATGGCAGCAATTAGAAAAACGTTTTGGTGCCAAGAAGGAAGGCGCGGAGGATGAACGAAAGGAAGAAAAAGAGGAAGAAGAAGAGAAGGAAATCACGGCTTGGGACGTTACCGAAGAACACGAGTTAATTGCCTCGAAGGTGGATAAGAAATCGTTACTGAAGTGCACGAAAGAGTCGGCAAAGTCTTTATTCCTCGACATTCTTAACGATCTCCCCGAGATGGCCTACGACGCGTACGATGATCCGAGTCGTAACAGCGTCGTCGATACTCGAACGAACGCCATACGCGCTCTGGCCACGCAGCCCGGATCATCAGAAAACGATGCGATTCCACTAGCGACAGCTACGCTCGCGTTAGAATTAGCCATATCTCCTTCCTGGTTGCACGAATCGTGGGGCCGCTTCACGCGTTTCTCCCCTGTCCTCCGCGACGCGTCTTTCCCGTCCATTTGGTTCCGGCTTAAAAATTTGAAGAAAGCTATCAAATGGAACATGGCCAAGCGCGGCGGTCGCGCCGGTGGCCGATTCCGTCCGGAAGATTTTACCGCGGTTCCTGATCAACGCGGTGCGAGAACGAAAACCAAGCCCAATTATAAAGTCGACAGTTCTAGCGACGACGACGACGCGTTCCACATAAAAGAAGGATCGAAGAGAGTCGTTGGCGGAGAAGTTATTCCGGCGAAAAAACGAAGGGTCTTCATTGAAGACACAGGGTAATAAAATATACGCCGAGAAAGAGAGAGAAGAAGAGAGAGAAAAATACAAAAACGCACGTACGTAGTAGCCATTAATAATAATTGTATATCAATTTCGGTCAATTTTAAAACAAAGCAGAGCCTTTAAACAATTCGACCAAGAACAGCGCGGTGCATCCGACCATCGCCGCTCTTCCGTTCAACTCCTCGACCTCCGCGGTGAACACCGGTTGCACAAACTCTGGAATCGGCGACCCTTTAAACACAAAATTCCACGTTCTCGAATCTTTCATCGTCTTCGGGTTACTCGTGTACCCTTCGTTACTGGACAACGCCGGCGCAAACGACGCCAACGTCCACACGAACGCCGTGTGCAACACCTCGCCAAAGTTCTCGCCAAACTGTTGCGCGATGCCGTGCCCGGTGGTAATCTCTCCATACAAAGCCACGACAAACCCGAGCATGGCAACTCGCCCATTCAGAACTTCCGGAGCCCATCCAGATGGTTTCGTCGGATCCGTGCTCAGCGCCAAAATATCCTGCGGTGACTGCATGTCCGCCGGTACCGAAAACACCGGCGTCAGCACCTCGTCGACGACGTGTACCGTCACGCCGCCGCACGAAACGTCCGCTTTCGACACGTTCGCCTCTCGCACTTCTCTTGTCGTCAAAACTTTCCCAGCACTCAGCGTTTCTAATTCTTCTCTCGACATCACTTCCTCGCTCGACATCGCCGAGGACGGGATCACGTGGTAGCTTAAAATATCCGCCAAATTTTCTCTCGTCAACATCTGCTCTCGACTCAAGCCTTTCTTTTCACAAAACTTCTCGAACGCGGCGTTCGTCGGCACGAAAATCGTCCCGGAGTCCATTGAACTCACCGCGTTTAACATGTCCGCTCTCGAAACCGCTTCCACGAGCGAGGAAAAGTCCGAATTTGAAGTCAACGTTTGGACTAAAGCGTCGTTCTTCTTTTCATTCGTAGCGCTTTCCGATGATGATGTCGACGACGTCTCGTCGCTCGCCGTCGCCGCGATTGAGGCGGCTTTACAGCGATACGAAGACAATTTACGAGACGAAGAAGATGAAGTGGAACATTTAAACAACCCTCGTTCGGTACTTGACGAAGAATACGCGATGTGGCGTAAAAAAGAGGACATATTGCGCGTACAATGTGCGATGATTAATGAAGAGACTTCTATCCACTTTTCTCTCTAAAGGAGGAACTCGCGAGCGTAAATACAATAAGAACACGACAACTAAACTCACTCTCTCGAGCGGTGTTCTCAACAGCACCCGCTCTTATTACTCCCACTTTTATTCACGACGATAGTATCCGGCAAATACACTTCCTCCTCGACTTCATTTTTCAAAGCGTTCCTCGCGGCGCACTCGAACGCGTCTTGGACGTTGCTATCCTCCTTGGCGCTCGTCTCGAAATGAGGGCACTGGTTTCCGCTCGCCGCGCAAAAGGACAAGGCTTTTTTTTCCGACACCACCCTAGATTGGCCTCCGTCTTGATCCGTTTTGTTTCCCAGGACGATGAATGGGAAATTCTCCGCGTCCGCCGGGCTCGCTTGCGCGAGAAACTCCTCTCGCCAATTCTCCAAGTTTTGAAAGCTCCTCTCGTTGTTCACGTCGTAGACCAAGACGCAACAATCCGCGCCGCGGTAGAACGCCACCCCGAGAGATTGAAATCGCTCTTGTCCAGCTGTGTCCCAGATTTGCATGGTGACTAAATTCTCGTCGTCTATTTTTACTTCTTTCGTGAGGAAGTCTGCCCCGATTGTCGCTTTGTATTGCTTCGAAAACTTGCGGTTCACGTATTGGTTCATCAGGGAGGTTTTACCAACACCGGAGTCGCCTAATATTATGAGCTTCAGAAGCGTTCTCTGTGTATTAATAATATCACGTAAAGAAGAGGAAAAGGTATTTAGTCACAGAAAAAGGTGCGCATCACGTCGCGTGGAAAGAGAGAGAGAGAGAGATGTGACCCTCGAGAGGTCATCCGCGTTTGCTTTTAGAACAACACCATCAAAAAGTTCCCCGCGGGGAAGCAACAACAGAAAGAGAATTGAGATTTTCCATTCTCTCTCTCTCTCTCTTCTCGAAGAAGAAGATCAAAAAAGAAAAAATAGAGAGAAAACGAGAGAGTGCGTCTGTCGTCGTCTCTCTTTTGAGAGAGCGCGTTACCTTTCGAGCGCTCATCTCGTCCGGCGGTGGTAAAGATGGTGGTCGTTTCGTAAGTGACTGCTTGAGTGAATTTTCCTCCTGTTTTTCTCTACAAGTTTTGTTTAGGGTTTACAACCCTAATTTCCTGCTCTCCATTTCTTTTCGGAAAATCTCTTTCCCGTGCTCAGACAAAAGCCGCTCTCGAGATGACGACGAACGAAGCAGACGACGACGACGACGATATCGATTGCGAGGAAGAGGAAGAGCTTCTCAGAAGAGACGTGGATCGTCTGCTCGAGGAGATTGCGTTTTTGGAGGAAACGTCTTCTTCTTCTTCTTTAAGAAACGGTGAATTGGAATCCCGTTTGGAAACTCTGGAACAGAACAGGGTGAGCATAGCGCGGAGGATGACGACGATGAAGAAGAAGAAGAAGAAACAAAGCGGGAATAATAATAACGACGACGATTATGGTACTACTGCGTTCTCCCTCCTCTCTTCTCGAATCCACGAGGTCGCGGAATACGTCGATTCGGCGGTGAGAAACACCGTCGTTTCAAATCAGAGGAAAACGAGAGAGGAAAATATCTTGAGAGAGTTGGATTTGTTCGTGGACGGCGACGAAGACGCCATCGAGACGAACACGATACGCGGGAAAGAAGTAAACGAAGAGAAGGAAAACAGAGTGGAATGGATACGAAAATTCGGGATAGAGAATTCGATGATGATGAGTGGAGGGAAAATGGACGAGGAGGATTTGAACGCGGAGCGGTCGTTGCGCGCTTTCGAGATGAACGACGACGAGAAGGGCGGTGTTCGTAAAAGCGGAAAAGAGAAGGGCGTCGTGTTTTTATTAGATGATGATGTAAGAAGAGCAAAAGAGGAGGAGGATTTGGAGAAAGCAATCGAGAAGAACGTGCTGAGTACCGTGGACTTGGCGATTAAACGCTTAGAAACCGCGAGCGCGGCGATTGCGAAAGCGACCGCCAAGAATAGCAAAGAAACTGGCGGAGCAGCCGGGATATTCGCGACGGCGATATCAAACTTCTCCGCGTTACCCGTTTGGCAAAAGAGGGTCGTTGGTGTGCTCGCCTTTCTCGGGTTCTCTTGGATTTTAATACTCAACGCGATGAATAACGACGAGAAATCAGAGTTTGAAGAAATCGATCAATCTATAGCGACGACGGCGAACGCTTCTTAACTTATCAAATTTTAGTAGCACATAGAAGAATTGTATTTTATATAGCACATAGATATGTATCGTAGATAGATAAAATCACGCGACTCGCACCATCATATTATATAACATGTGAACCCCCAAAAACAATTCTTAAACCTTATCGTACTTATCAACGCTATTAAACAAAACCTTCGCGTCTCGCGATAACTCCAAGCTCGGTAAGTTCGACCATCCGTCTTTGTTCGTCCTGACGACAAAAAACGAACCGAACGCCCAATTCACAAAGGCTGCGCACACCACCAATGCAATCAAAAACGCCCCCGCGTGTCCGTGAACGTGCATTCGATGACTTCCGTCGTACTCCTCGTCGAACATCTCCTCTATTCTCTCCTCTTCTTCCTCTTCGTTTTCTTTCTTAATATCCTCCGGTATTCCGCCGATGCTCCCAGCCGTCCCTATATCCATGCTCAAATCCCCCGCTAATATCGCCGCCGTTTTCGGTGAATCCCCGTTCGTCCCGTCGTCTTGCATTAAAAACTCATCCTCCGCGGTTAACACATTCTCCGGCGTCTCCCCGACTTCCGTGTAATCGTCCGCTTTCCCGGAGCTTCGCGAGAGCAAGCCTTGATTCGAGACCGAAGCGAACAAATTTGATGCATCCATCGCGGTCTCTTCTCCTCCTAAACCTCCTCCCGCGCCATCATCGAAACCATCGTCCTCACTCATCCTGCTGCTCTTTTTCTTCTTCTTCGCCTCGACGAGCGAAAACGAGGACAAGAAAAGCAGCGACGAGAAGAAGAACAACAAGAAGAGAAATGATGATTTTGACGCGATTCTTCGTCGCTCTCGTCTCGTCGTTCTCCCTCTCGTAAACGCCGATGATGATTGAACAGAGGAGGAAGAAAACGACGACATTATTCGAACACTCGCAACAACAGCAACAACACTATGTGAGCTTTTGATGAAAACTGTTTTGGGTTTAATAGTAAGAGTAAAAGAAAATGAATGAGGAGGAACTGAGTTCTTTTTGAAGGGAAAAGGTTATCCCATTTTAGAGGATTTATTATAATATACGTGCGCGATACAAACTTGTTTCGACATTAAAACTATTCTCCTAAATACTCCCATTATTCGTTGCGGCAGTAAACGCTCTCTCTCTCTCTCTCTCTCTCTCTCTTATGTGTTTGTTTTTTCTTCTTTTTCTTCTTCTTTTTAAATACTACGCTTTCTCGTCATCCATAGCGTCTCGAAGAAAATTATTGTATAATTTATCTCGGGGAGACGGTGATTTCCGACTCCGGCGCGGTCAACTCACCCTTCTTCAATTCAAGACCAGCCAACAACGGCCAGGCGCCCGCTTGCCACATGCAATCCAAAGCCATCGGGACGTCGATGATGATTTCTCCGTTGGTCGGCTTCGCCGTCAACTTGTTCTTCATGACGTACGATCTCCCGGCGTAGCCGATCCACCCGGCGGTGTACAAAAAGCCGATACCCGGGATGGCAAACTCACCCAAGTGTTCCAAGTTCCCGTCGACGATCAAGTGCGGTAACCCGTCCGCGCCGCACAATAAACCAGCTTCGCCGTAGTTCTTAAAGCGTTGGTTGGTTTTGTCGATGGTCGCTTGCAACGCCAACGCCGGCGCGGATTCCGGATCGTACTTCTTCATGCGCTTTTCGAGACCTTTGACTTCCTTCTTGTTGTTCTTCTTGAAGGCGGCATTTTTCTTGCACGGCGTCAAGCCCGCGTACGGTTGCACGTCTCGAGCGAACGCAGCGTCGACCGGGATTGAAGCCGCGACGATTGCCGCCGCGACTAACGCGGCGGATTTCTTCGCCGTTTCCGAAGCGTCGCAAGAAATAGCCTTCGCAGAGGTTTTCTTGGTGGATTTTTCTGCCTTCAAGTTGCTCGTCGGGGAAACTTTCAAAGTCTGTTTTATAAGAGATATAAAGAAGAATATTTAAGAATACGGTGAGTGAATCGTCCGCGAAAAGCGAGCGCGAAAGCATACTGACAGAATCCGATGCGAACGACGAGATGAAGGCGGTTTTGAAACCGGAGATGATGAAGAGAGAGAGAGAAAGAGAGCGCAACGAGTGCGCGCGCGAGATGATGCTGATCTTTCGGGGGCAATTTTGAACCCCTTCTGTGCGATCAAAATCTCGCCTCTCACGACACGCGCATCGATCTCTCTCTCTTTCTCTCCTCTTTGAAAGGTTTCAAAGCTCGAGGGAGAGGGACGAGAGAGAGAGACGAGCGCGGGTTGTTTCGGAGAGAACGATTTCGTCTTTCGACTCTCTCTCTTTGAACGCTTTTCTTCAAATTTCTTTTCCCATCAAATCATCATCGCACTCGAACAAAAGCGAACGCATTTCTCTCTCTCGAGAGAGAGAAAATGTCTCGCGTGCGTTGTAAAATTCCAGATACGAAATCCACGCCAAAGCGCCTTCACGCGAACAAGAAAACAAAGCGAGAGCGACAGTATCGTACCGTTTGTGCGAGCGAAAACATTTTTATTATGTGTATGAGTTTCTCTTTACGTGCGTTAAAGCGTGTGTGTTTATGACGTTTCTTTTACGCGCGCAGAGAGACAAGGAGGAGATTATATTTTCTTTTTCCGCTCCGAAGCGAGAGAAGTCGTTGATACGCTTTTTGGAGATTCGAGGTCGATTAGGGTATATTACCCTAAACATAATGTTTGTGTGTTTTCTCACAGGGGAGACATCGAGACACATGTCTCGACACAGAGAGACTTTTGCGAGTAGAAAGATGACGTCTTTGTCGAGAGGAGAAGATGAAGAGGAGAGGAAAACGAGAGTGGCAAACGCGTTGCCGAAAACGTGGTTGGAGAAAACTGCGCTCTCTGTGAGTGATGATGCTTTTAGTAAACGTCTGTTCGTGAGATGCTACGCGTCACATTTGGAAATCGAAAACAACGAGAACGTCAGAGATTGGATGTACGCTTTGACGGAAACGAACATGCGAGAGATGTACGAACAGACGTGGGGATGGAACTCGTTGGAGAAACGGAGAGAGTTGAGCGATCAAAACGCGAAGTTTGTTTTGGTCTTTACTCGGGAGATGAAGAGGGGGGAGGAGGGAAAGGAGGCAAAAGTGGCTTTGAATACTACGGACGAAGACGAAGACGAAGAAAAACCGGTGGCGTTCGCGCACTATCGATTCGAGGTGGACGACGACGATGTCGCGTCGGTGTACATATACGAGTTACAGGTGGAGCAAACGATGAAACGGTCCGGGTTAGGAAGGGTGTTGATGCGAGCGTGCGAAAAGATAGGATGCGCTTTAGGATTGAAACACGCGGCGTTGACGGTGTTGAAAACGAACCAAGCTGCGAGGAGCTTTTACGCGAAGATTGGGTACGAGGAAACCGATCACGCGCCGGTGGATGCGCACTACGTGATCATGCGGAAACGAATTTAGTTATTATATTTAGTTTTAGTTTTAGTTTTAGTTTTAGTAATTATTAGAATCCTAAGCGCTTGACTACTCTAAGTATTTCGCCTTCTAAAGCGTACGAATGGGTCGGGTTGTGGAAACTCTCCTTGTCCGCGAAGTAATGGTACGTCTTCATGCTGTTACCGCCCGAAAACCGTCCACCTCGTCCGAAACTGAATCCGTACGGGTCGACGATATCGCATCCAGAGGCGAGCGCGAGGAAGATAGCTAATATCCCCGTACTTGGCGTCGTTCCTCCGTGCATGATGACGTGCTTTTTGTCCTCGTGTTCTCTCTCTACTTCCTCCGGCGATTCGTTTTCGCGCATGACGATGATTCGAGTCTTCACCGCTCTAACCTTTTCGAGAAGCTTTCGGACGTCGGATTGGACTCTATCGCTCGCCATCCAAGGCGGATGTAATTCAACGCCACGTTTATGGCGGCGGAACTGTTTGGCGAGTGCATAAAACCTCTCCGCGCTTGCTCTCGTCGAGATGACCGTTTCATCCGTCTCCACCGCCTCTCTCAGTTTCTCCCCGAGCGCGCTTTCTTGACCGTATTTCTCCGCCCACGCGTTGTTCAACACGCGAAAATCAGTTTTTGCACCAACTTTCTCTTCGTATCGACCGCCCACTGGTCCTTGGTTCACCCTAAAGACGACATCGTGCGAGTCGATTGTTTGTCCGATGTTGTTGATATCGTAATTGTTGTTGTTGTTATCCTCCTCCTCAACATCCTCGACGTCCTCTTCTCCCTCTCTTCTATCCTTTCCACTGATTGGCCCGTTTCCGACTACCGCGCACTCCTTCGTCCTCTTACCACCAACGTCTCTTTTTCGTCCTTTTCCTCGGAACTTATCCATCTTCTCCTCGTCGAGGCCTAACATCTTCAATTGCTCTCTGTCGCCGCTTAACGTTAAAATCGCCTTCTCCGCGTTCCGACTCCCGAACGCTCTGTTGCTCAAATTAATCGACGAAACAACCTCGTGATCTACGAACAACTTCTCGCTCTTTTTAAACCCATCTATGGTTTTCATCACCAACTCCTCGACGACTTTCTCGCACTCTCTCTCGCTCTCGCACTTCATCGCTTGGAGCGTTTTCAACACCGATTTCGCCCTCGCCTCTTCGCTCTCGATGTGATTTACGTATCCTCTCATTTCCGTCGAGTTCAACTCTCTCGGTTTCGATAACATCTTCCACTTCCCCGTGTTCGTATTTCTCGTTTTCATCTCGTCTTGTCGCATGACTTTCGTTTCGCTGTTGTATATCCGTCTTCGCTCGTACGTTAAAGCTTTCCTCTCTATTCTCGAAAATGTGCCGAATCCAAGCACGTTCACGTCTGCATCATCGTCATCCTTTCCGAATAACTCCTCGAAGGACGGTAACTCGTTCTTTCTGAACTTCTTCTTCGCGTTCGTGCTTTTCATCATTTTCACTTCGTCCTTTATTCTTGCATCGTTGTTTATCTTCATCCTCGAGTACACTCCAATCACCCAAAGCGAGTAGAGGAGGACGAACCCGATGCACAACTTTGCGCCTTTTCTGCGGAGGATAAAGAGCCCTTTTTTCTTCCTCTTACTTCCCTTCCTCATCAACGAACCACCGTTCTCGACATCGCGTCGTTGTTTTCCAATCATCGCTCAGGAGGTCTGCGCGCACATCGTCTCGTCCTCGAGCGACTGAAATGAAATGAAGAATTTGATTTTGAATTTCCCCAAAGACTTCATTCTGAAGCGCTTCTATACTGAGAGTCTCTTTTAGTACCATTCGACTGCTTCTCTGTTCGTGCTCTCTGAGAGAACGTCTCGCTCGCAACAAGAATGGACCACCACCACCCCTCATCTTTCACTCACGCGCATCATCGTCATCAAAACAGTGCGACGATATCGACGGAATCCGACGGGAATCTCGTCTCGAACATCTTTACCAATTACATCAAGAAAGCGCTGAAAGAAACAGGCCCGGGAATGAAATCGTTACTGGTGGACGACTTCGCGCTGGCGATGACGAGCAACGGGATGAACCAGACGGATATTTTAAAACGCGAAGTCTTCGCGGTGGAGCCTTTGATGATGACGAGCAATAAAAGTAAAAGTAAAAGTCTCGAGAAGGTGGTGGTGGTGCCTTCAAGAGAGGAGGAAAGTTTGCGGTTCGTGAAAGCGGTGTGCATTTTACGACCGACGAACGAGAACGTGAACGCGCTGTGCGAGAGACTACGCGGTGGTGGTAACGGTACGTCGACTTCGTCGTCGTACGGGGAGTTTCACGTGTTTTTTACCAACGCGATCGACGAGCGCAAACTTCGCGCGATTGCGAAAGCGGACGCGAGAGGAGGAGGAAACAAAGTGAAGCAGATTCAAGAGATTTTTTGCGACGTGATTGCGATGGACGAGTGCGCTTTCGTCATCGACTCGAGAGATTGTTTTAAAGAGGACGCGATGCGAGCGTTCGATCCGAACGGCGGGATGCGGAAGAGAGTCGGGAATAATAATAGTAGTTTTCAAAGAACCAACTTCGAGTACGCTTTGATGTGTGACCCGAGTTGGGGGGTGAGGAATGGGACGCCGTTGATTGATAGGTGCGTAGAAGGTGTAACGAGTGTATGTTTAGCGTTGAAACGACCTCCACTGTTTCGATATTCTGCGAAGTCGAACATTGCGAGACGAATCGCCGAGGACGCGCAACGCGTCGCCTCGGAAAGAGAACCGGGATTGTTCGATTTCGGAAGGCGTAACGACGAAGGGTATTGCCACGTGCTGATTGTTGACCGATTCGACGATTGCGTGACGCCTTTGTTAACACAGTGGACGTACCAAGCCATGGTGCATGAGATATTCGGTATTTCGAGTTCGAACAGAGTGAGAGCGCCGGACGCGCAAAAATTAAGCAAGAAGCCGGAGGAGTTTATTCTCTCTTCCAGAGAAGATGCTTTTTTTAGAGATCACAAGTACGACGATTACGGCGACGTCGGCGCGGCGGTGAAGAAATATGTGGACGATTTTGCGAACGAACGATCGAAAACGACCGCGAGTAAATCCACGGCTTCGGTCGACGACGTTGCGAAATTCGTCGAGCGCTTCCCGGAGTTTCGCCAAAAATCCGCCACGGTTGCGAAACACGTGCAATTAGTGCACACGTTGTCGAAAGTCATAAACGATAGGCAGTTGATGAAAGTGTCGGAAATCGAGCAAGAGCTCGCGTGCGCGGGAACCTCGGTCAACGGATTAGAGAAACAAGTCGAAGAGATTGTCAACGACCCGTCCTTCGGAGAGTCCGAGAAAGTGCGATTGGTCGCGCTGTACTGCCTGAGACGCGAAACCGAAGCGCCACAAATATGTCAACATCTCATCCGCGTTCTTTCTAATCACGTCGGTGGAAAACGAATAGACGCTTTAGATTGTATGCTCCGGCGAGGCGGTGAGAACGCGCGCACGAGCGACTTGTTTGGAACGAAAACGATCGCCGCGCGAATGCGCACCTCGGTTTCCGCTTTAAAAGGAGCCGAGAATGTGTACACTCGACACGTTCCGTTGGTACGCTCGTTAGTCGCTCAGTGCGTCAACGGTAAACTCCCAGCTTCGGAGTACTCGCCGACGTGGGACGGTTTCACCCCGGAGTGCTCGAAAAAACCAGCGGAAATCATCGTCTTCATCGTCGGCGGCGCCACGTACGCCGAAGCTCGCGCCGTCGCCAAGTTCAACGCGAGCAAAGAATCCAACAATATTAAAGTCACCATAGGTGGGTACAGCATGCTCCACCAATCTAGATTCATCGAAAACTTAGCCAACGTGTTCGACGAAGAGAGAGGACCGTAGAAAAGTATTACCGTAGAAGTGTATTATAGAAGTATTCTTAAAATCTCACATTTTAAACTCCTTTTCCTCCGCACAACGACGCCTCTGACGACGACTTTTTAGTAAAGAAAAGAAATGCGCCGCTCGCCGTCCGGGGCGACGTTGCTCGATTTCGACGGCGCCGCCATCGACAAAACTCGTAAATCTTTGAATACTACTGCCACGACTGAGAAACACGCGACGAAAGCGTCTGAATCGTCGTCCTCTCCGGCGCATACCGATGGGGAAAAACGTCCTCCGTCGTCGTCGGCATTAAAACCTTCGACGACTCGCGTTACGAATAACGCTGCTTCTACGACTCAGAATGCGACGACGACCGCGAATACTACAAACGTTGGACAACAGCAACAACAAGCGGCACCGTCGATATCGCTCCCTCGACAGCGAGGGGACGCGGTGAAACATTTCGCGTTGGATTTAGGCGGGAGTTTGATTAAGCTGGTGTATTTTAGCGCGAACAGCGATACCAACGCGATGAATGGAGAGGATGGAAGTCAGCAACAGACGAAAGAAGCGTCCTCTAAAACGACGACAGCGACGCTCGGAGGCCGATTACACTTCCGCCGGTTCCCGTCGTCCAGTTTAAAGGAGTGTTTGGATTTCATCGAGCGGAAGAAGTTACACTACAGCGGCGGCTTCGGGCAACACAAATCGGAAATCAAAGCGACTGGTGGCGGGTCGTTCAAGCATCAGCGGACGTTTCGAGACGCGCTCGGGATCGAGTTGCAAAAGGAGGACGAGATGGCGTGTGCGGTGAGAGGGGCGAATTTTTTGTTGAAGACGATTCGGGACGAGGCGTTTACGTTTGAGAACGATACGAAGACGTTTGTGGATACGAATTTTAACGTCAACAATTTTAACTCGACGGCGACGACGACAGGTGGTGCGAGTGGTAGTATTAGTGGTAGTATTAGTGGTGGTGGTGGCATCGGCGGCGGCGGCGTGGAAAGTCATAGTTATAGCGCTAGTAGTAGTAATAGTAGTAGCAACAATTTGTTCCCGTATTTGCTCGTGAATATCGGCTCTGGGGTGTCGATTATTAAAGTCACCGAGACTGGACACGAACGGATATCCGGGTCGAACATTGGCGGTGGGACCTTTTGGGGTTTGTGTCGTTTGTTAACCGGGATGAGAGATTACGACGAGATGTTAAAGTGTTCGCAAAACGCGGATTCTGCGCGAGTGGATATGCTCGTCGGGGATATCTACGGTCGAGATTACGCTAAAGTTGGTCTATCCTCCGACGTTATCGCGAGTTCGTTTGGTAGAGTCGTCATGGAGGAAGGTGATTTGAGCGATTATAGCAAAGCGGATATTACTTTATCTTTGCTCAGAATGATTTCGTATAACATCGCGCATTTGGCGACGATGAACGCTAAAGCGCACGGTTTGCAGAGAATATTTTTTGGCGGGTACTTTATTCGTGGCCACGCGTACACGATGAATACGATTTCTTTCGCGGTGAACTTTTGGAGTAAAGGCGAAACGAAAGCGATGTTTTTAAGGCACGAAGGTTTTTTAGGCGCGCTCGGAGCGTTTTTGAGCGACACGACGGCAAAAGAAAAGCTTGGGGCGGCGGAAACGAGAGGATCGTGGATCGAGAAGTTTATCAAGTACTCCACGAAAGCCGCGAGCGAAGAGAACAACAACGGTAAGAGTGGAGGAGGTAAATCGTCATCGCCGCCACTGTCGAGTCTACGAAGATCGAACAGTTACACGTCGTCGGGCGAGAACGTTTTAGCCGTTGCAACGGCTGCTTTACACATAGAAACGGATGGTAGCGGCGCTGACTCTAACGCACGCGCGTACTCTTTAGACGGCGGCGGCGCGCCGAGAGATTCACTTTCAGGTTTAGCGAGAGAACAACCCGCGCCGAGACACAATAGTTTCTCGCATCAAAGTCGACATCGACGTGGATATTCGAATTTATCGAGCCACTTGGGCGTGCGCGCGCCGCCGAACGACTTTGACGTTGGCGTTTTGCACTACGCGCCGTTGTTAGAACCGTACCCGTTGTTACAAAACCCGGAATCGTACGTGCCGGATACGTTTGATTTGCAAGCAAAAACGACAATCAGCGCCGAAGATCGCGAGTACTGGCTGATGGTGTTGAAATCGCTCACCGCGGGCGTCGCGGAACGCGCGAGAGATTCAGAACTCGAAAACCACGACGAAGAAGAGCACGAAAAATCGAGCGCGCGCGCTTCGTTGGACGAGCACCACGCGTTCGTGAACTACGACGCGTACGATTTCGAGTCCAACAACAACTACCGCAAGAAAACGTCCTCGGAACGCGCGGAACAGTTTCGAAACGCGTACGATTCGTTGCTCGACCGGTTGCTCAAAGACCCGTTTGGATGCGGCAAAATCTCTCTTTCCTCTTTGTTCGAAGCGAGAGAAGAGTGTTTACGAGACTGCGGTTTTGCCGACGCTTACGCGGACGTAAAACAACGGGAAAACGATGCCGCTTTAGTCGTTTTACCCGAACTCCTCGAAGAGCTCGAGCAAATGGAAGATGAAAGTCAACGCTTGATTCAAATTGTCGAAGGCGTACTCGCCGGAAACGTCTTCGATTGGGGGTCGCAAGCGTGCGTAGATTTGTACAACAACGGCACCATCCTCGACATTTACAAAGCGGCGAGAAAAAACGCGACGCGGTTGTCATGGAAAATTGACGGTTTCGAAGAGTTTGCAAAGAAGTTATCCTCAAACGACGGCTACAAGAAAGCGCACATCTTTGTCGACAACAGCGGCGCGGATATCGTCCTCGGCGTCCTTCCGTTTGTCGTCGAACTCTTACGACGAGGCACGGAAGTCGTTCTCGTCGCGAACGCCTTACCCGCGCTCAACGACGTCACCGCGGACGAATTGTCCTCCTTGCTTGATCGCGCCGCGGAAACGTGCGGTGGCATACTCAAATCCGCGTTATACTTTGACGAAGATGAAAAAGAAGAAGCGCCGAGAGAAGAAGAACGCGCGACGGCAAAACTCTCCGTCGTTTCCTCTGGTAACGGCGGTCCTTGCATCGACCTTCGCCGCGCCAGTCGCGAACTCATCGAAGCTTCCGAAAACGTCGACCTCGTCGTCCTCGAAGGTATGGGTCGAGCCGTGCACACGAATTACAACGCCGAATTCGTTTGCGACTCGCTCAAATTAGCCATGATTAAAAACGCTCGCTTAGCCGAGCGCTTGTGTCGAGGCGAAATGTTCGATTGCGTCGTTCGCTTCGACGACCCAAAGAAGAAGAAGGAAATAAAGTATATGTAATAACGTAAACAATAAAAACATCATGTATCATCATTATCATCATCATCGCCTTTCAAAAGGTTGGTGTGTTAATAATGTCGTCTATTAATATATCAAAAACGCCATTTTTTCTTCTTTGACGAAAAACAAATCGTTATAACACATTTAATTAAAAAGACTTTCGAGAAGGAAGAAGAAAAAGAAGAGGAGAAGTTGGTGTCGCGAGACAAACGTCATGTCTTCTGGAGTGATAACAACGAGAGCGCAGAAAAGACGAACGGGGGAGAGAGATTTGTGGAGTTTGATCGTGAATGACGATGATATTTGTTTCCAACACATTCTTCCGAGATTGAATGCGACGGATGTGAAATTCTTGTACGAGGTGAATACGGAGACGAGAAAGTTGATCAAGAGATCAACTCGCGCGAGTGATTTGAGAAAGGGCTTTAAAGTTCAAGAGATGTCGTCGATATCGACTTTGGAGTTTGTGTGGGAGAACAAATCGTTGTGGTGGCTAGGATGGGACGAAAGTTCTTTCTCCCACAAAGTTGCTGAAACGAATAAACTCGAGTTACTCAAGTGGGCGCGAGAGGAGAAAGAGTGTAAGTGGAATGGATGGACGATTGATGCGGCCGCACGTCAAGGTAATCTGGAAATGGTCAAGTATTGCGTTGCAAATGAGTGTCCTATCAGATCGTCGGCGTGTAAGGATGCTGCCGGAAACGGTCATCTCGAGGTACTCAAATACTTACGCGAAGAAGTCAAAGCGCCTTGGGATTGGAGAACAGCCGCTTGGGCGGCTGGAAATGGTCATCTCCACATACTCGAATATCTTGTTGATCGTAAGTATGATAAATTTGACGAAAGTGCGTGTACGTTTGCAGCCGAGAACGGTCACTTCGACTGTTTGAAGTACTTGCGCGAAACCGCCAAAGCGCCGTGGAACTCTCAGGCGGTACGAAGAGCGCACGAGAACATACATCCCGACTGTGTACAATACCTCCTCGACAACGACTGCCCGTTACCAGATGGTTGGTCTTACGAAGATGGAGAGTTATACTCTTCTGAGGAAGAGGAAGGAGATTACGCCGACTGGGAAGAAGTCATGGAATACTGGGCCGACCCGGAAGACTGGGACGAATTCATGGAACACTGGGCCCACGGGATGTGAGTAAACATCATCCTTTTTTTTTTCGCTTGCTTTTTTTTAATAAACACACGCCACTTTTTCAGAGCGGCTGCTGCTCTCTCGACTCTTACACACAAAGCACTACGTGTTGCATACGACGTGAGAATACTAATAATGCCGTCTGCGCGACGAAATCGAGATAATACTAAGAATAAGAACAACAACAACAACAACTCGAAGAAGTTAACGAAGAAGACGAGCGGTGGTGGTCGTGATAATGGTTCAAAGAAGACGACGGAAACGAATTCCGGGAACACCACCATTGGCGGCGGAATCAACATCGAAAAGAGGAAGAAGAAGACGAAAGAAAATGATTCAGAAAACGACGACGAGGATTCAGACGACGCGTACGACGATTTACCGAACGACTTCACGGACGAAGAAATCGACGAGGACGAAGCGTTCGCAGAGGAGGACAAAGAGACGTATCGAGGGATGCGGTTTTACGACGAAAAGAGAAAGGAAGAAGAAGAAGAAGAAGAGGACGAAGACGACGACGGGTATGGCGAGCTGATTGCGAGAGCCATGCAGACGAATAAGACGACGACGAGCAAAAATTCACAATCAGAGGACGGCGATAATGCTGCTGCTCCCGTTAAAAGAAGCGCAATAGTACCACCGTCCGTAACCGCCGTCGCGAAGAAGAGGAAAGTGCGAGGCGTGAACGATGCGTTGGACGAGGAGGAGCGAGTCGATTTAGATTCCGAGGACGACGAGGAAACGAGAGCGTTGGACGACGACGAGAAGGACGATAAGCGGAAGAAGATGTTGGACGATATTTTAGGCGAAAACAGACGAGAGAGGAGGTTGGAACAACCCAAACCCGGTTCGGTGACAGAGTACGAGAAAGAGGGCGAGTATAACGCGCCGGTGGATTTGAACGGAGAAACGTTGACGTTAGAGGATGCGATTGCGGCGTTGACCAGAGCGAAACGATCCACCGGGGAGATAGCCAACGATGAAGATGAAGGCGACGACGGCGGTGACGACGACGACGACGACACCAAGCCTAGAAAAGAAGAACATTTAAGCGGCGCATCGTTACGTGCGCTTCGGCGAATCTCTGGTAAAGAAGCTACGCAACAGCCGGCGAGGAAATCGGTGACGGAAAAAATGACCCGCGCCGCGGCGTACGACATGAACAAAGAGGATCTCGGCAAATGGCAACCCATCGTCCAAGAAAACAGAAAGAAAGAAACGCTCACGTTCGACCCATCCTCGAAGAAAATGATCAACAGGAAAGATACTTTAGGTGCTTTGAGAGACGACTTTGAGCCAAGAACTGAGATGGAGAAAGAAATTGCCGCCATTTTGAAGGATGAAGCGGAGGCAGCTGACGAAGAACAAATCGCGAAAACCGAAGAACTGGCTTTATCGAAGATGGATCCGGAAGAAGCGAAAGCGAGACGCGCGCGATTGGCAAAAATGAAAGCTTTGATGTTTTATCACGAACAAAAAGCAGCGCGGTTAAAGAAAATCAAATCTAAAGACTATCATCGACGCGAGAAGAGAGCGAATAAGCTCAAGGCGAAAAAGAACGGCGAGCTGATGGGAGACGGCGGCGACGACGAGGATCTCGGTTTGACGATGGACGATGACGATCTCGATGAAAACGGATTAGATAGCGAAGGTCGAACGGCTGAAGAGCGACGAGAATACTTTCGCGTGCGCGAGCGCGTGTTGTTAAAACATCGCAACACGTCCAGATGGGCGAAAAGAGCGATAAAAAAAGGCATCGCGCATTTGCCGGGTACGAGAGAAGCCATGGCCGAACAACATCGGTTGGCGCAACAGTTGAAGCAGAAAGTGTACGCGCCCGGAGATGAAACCTCCGACGAGGACGGCACGAACAGCAGTTCAGAGAGTGAGTCCGATTCTGAAGATGAAGATCCAGAGCAAAGGCGCAAACGCGCGAAGCAAAAAGCGTTGGACGCTTTGTACCAAGCCAACGGCGGGGACGAGGATATGCCGGAAGGATTATCGAAAGGTGTTTTTGCGTTACCATTTATGAAGCGAGCGCAGGAGAAAAAGAAGATGGAAACAGCTGAAGCGGCTAAAGCGATCTTAGAGGAGATGCAGCGGGAAGATGACGGAGACGGTTCCGGCGACGGCTCTGACGACGACGATGATTTGAACATCGTCGACGAGAAGGACGCGCAGGAGTGGCAAGCGATTGCCGAAAAAGCTGGCGCGGCGACTATGAAGAAGAAGAGCAGAACTGAGAAACAGTCCGAGCAACAACAGAAAGAAGTGGAGAAGAAAAAAGCAGCGGCACCGGTACCAGCGAAAACGGTACCAATTTCGAAATCTGCGAGAGCTCTTCGCGAACGCGCCGCGCTGCGCAACAGACCTCCAGCGCGATTTGAAAAGTTTGAACCCGTGCTGATGGAAGACGACGAAGATGAAAAGAAGAGAAAGGCTGCCGCGATGAAAAAAGCTGAGCTGTATGCAGAACCGCGTCACATCGCCGAAAAGGCAGAGAAGGAGAAGCAAAAGAAAAAAGCCATCGCCAACGGAACGTACGTTGAAGAAGAAGGCGGCGATATAAACGACGACGCGAATGACTTTCCAACTACCGCTGCGACTGAATTAGACGACCAAAAATCGTTAGTTTCGCGCGCATTTGCCGGTGATGACGTCGAAGAGGCGTTCAAAAAGGAGAAACTTAAAGACATCGAAGAGGAACTTCCGGACGTGGAAAGGCCAACTTTACTCCCGGGGTGGGGCGCCTGGGAAGGAGAGCGCAAAAGCACGCCAAAATGGATCATCGACCAGAACAAAAAAGCCGACGCCATTCGCGAAAAGGCGTTGAAATCTAGAAAAGATGCCAAACTGAAGCGCGTTATCATCTCGGAAAGGTACGATAAGAAAGCCGCGGCGTATAACGTCGAGCAGCTTCCTCGCGGCTACGATTCCAAAGCCGTCTACGAAGGCAGCATGCGAACGCCCCTTGGAGCAGACGTCAACACGGATAAACAGTTCAGAAAATTGACGAAACCGAAAATCTTGAAACCGTCTGGGGCGGTTATTGCGCCAATTAAGTTCCCCAGAAACGCGAGACCGCCAACCAATGACGACGAGTCTTCAAAGAAGAAGCGCAGAACGAAGCTTTAAATACATGTGTACATTTTACTAGACTAGAACAACACGCGTGACTATTCCTAACTGACAAAACTACCGCTCGCACCACGTGTCTTCATCTATGGCAATTCCCGTGTGCCTCGCTTGCTTACCGATTTTAATCAATACCTCGTCGCCTTTTCTCAAAGCCGCGACCGATTTCGCCTCGCCTTTATTGTTACAAATCAATCGAACCGTTTCAGCGTTTTGAAGTAAACACGAATACGTTTCGCCATCTTTTTCGGCTTCGACGAGAACCATGCTTCTCCTTTCAATTTTCACGCGTCCAACCGTCGCTTCTTCGGTTTCGCCTTCCGCGTTCACCCTTAAAACAACCTCGCCGGCTTTCAATTCCGATAAGTACCCCGTTCGTCCGTCGGGCATCTGCACGTACGAATGCACAGCCCCTGCGTTTACTCGAAACGGTCTCGAATTGACGTACCCTTCTCCGCTGATGCATTCCGAGTGTACCAAAAACAAACCGTTGGCGAAATTTCCCACGAGCAAACCCTCGCCGGGTTTAAAATTTGTCGAACAATCCACGCAAGCTCGATCACCCGTGCCGCAATTCTTCACGTTCGTCACCTTCGCGACTTCCAGTCGCTCGTTCTCTCGTCCTCTTTTCTTTATTTTATCCACCACTTTGCTGAATAATCGCACCTCCTTCACGTCGTCCGTTTTCAAAACCACCCCGTTCACTCCAGTTTCCAACGCTTCCAACTGTTCCAACGCCTCCTCGCTCGTCTTCACGCACGCGATGAACTCGACTTCACCTCCTCGTTCCGCGCTCGCGGCGACTAAATTTTCCGCGGGAATAATCGACCAATCGTTCTCCGAAACATCCACCACGACGACGCCGGTTCGCTTCGCCGCCAGCGACACGTCCTCTGGATTCGTAATCGTCACGATCGACGCGATTGTTTCGCCGCTCGAAAATTCCACCACGAACGATCCTCCTCCCCCGTTTGCATTGGTGTTTTCTTCTTCTCGTCGAAACCATCGCAGCATCGATGTCTTTGTTTTTCCTCCGTCAAAATTTTCACCGCTTGTTCGAGCAGCATCAGCTCCCACATCCGCATGTGTCGTGAATTTCATAAACTTATCAAGCATCGCTTCATCGCTGACGATGAACGCAGACGCGCATCCCGACTCCAACGCGGCTAAGATGCACTCTTTTGATGTAGTTTCCATCCAAAATGTCTTTCCCTCTTCTTTCGATGATGATGAGGATGATGTTGATGTTGATGATTTTGCTTCTTTCCCCGTGGGGTGATGACTCAGTCCCCTACCAATCGTGCAGCTCTTCTTGCTCCGCGACGATGATGAAAAGGGCAACATTTTCATTTTCTTCTTCATCAAGGAACACGCGCAATAACAACAACGAGGGGTTTTGAGAGCGCTCATCGTCGTCATCTTTCTTTCTGTTTATATCTTATGAGAGTCTTTTTGTGTTGAATTCTTTCGCCACTTTTTCCCCAACGCGTATTCTATCTGCTTTGTTGAGATGCGGAAAGGCAGACTCTCCTCCTCTGCTTCCTCCTCTTCTTCGTCGTCGAAAAGGCAGAGGAGGAGGACGATCGAGAACGTCGTGCTCCGAATCCTCATCGTCGCCGTGCTCGCGAGCATCGTTCTGTCGCATAAAAAACATTCGAAGATACAGTTGATGGATGTTGAAGATGATGAAATGATGAGGACGAGAAGTAATGACGACGAGAACGCGATATTGGAGGATTTAGAGATTGGAGAGTACCAAGACATGGAGATGAACGAAATGTTTGGAATTAACGGGAGTAGTAGTAGCAGAGGAGATGAGACGAACCAAGAAAAGAAGACAAAGAAGGTGAATGTGGATGTGAACGATTTTGGAGAGGAAGAGGAAGACAAAGGAGGAGGACGAGATGGACCGTTGATACAAAATCCAACCTCGATGACGAACGTAGCCTTGCAGATAACAAAATCACCGTTTAATTACAAAGTAGAAGATTTGTTTTTAACGGTAGAGAATCACAGACGGTTACAACCGAAAGATCGGATACGGTTTCCGTCGAAAAATTTACCGGCTTCGGCGCCGTACGGAGGAGGGGATTCCAACGAGAATAACGATCCGTCGATGAAGTTTTACCGGACGTGCGCCGTCGTTTTAAATTCAGGCGTTTTGACGACGTTTGGGGACAGGAAACAAGGCGAGCGCATCGATAATCACGACGCGGTTTTTAGAGTGAACCAAGCGCCGACGAAATATTTCGAACGGTTCGCCGGGAAGAAGACGACGTTGAGGGTGTTGAATAGAAAGTGGACGCAGATTTTTAATCAGAAGATGGGGAAAGGGTTTCTGTTTGCCGATACTGCCGGGGCGTCGTATGTGGTAACGAGAGCGCGAACGACAGAGTTTGAGCATTTAGCCGCGACGGTGAGAAAAGAAAGAGACGGCGACGTTAAGGTGTTTAGCATGGCGCACGGCGTGGCCACGAGAGCGCGATGGACGTTAAGGGCGTTTCGAGAAGGACTGCTTAAGTTACGTCCGAGCAAGCGGAAAAAGTTTCGAGACTTGTCGACTGGTGTATCACCGAGTAGTGGGTTCATTGCGATTTACATCGCGAGACACTTATGCGGGAAGGTTGCGGTGTACGGTATGTCCTTGGAACGGTCTTGGGAAGGAGACACGTTGAGAGCACCGTATCACTATTTTACCACCATGGATGGACGACACTCGGTGATGGATTCGATTCAGTTGCGCGCGCATGAAAGCCACGCGTTTGATTTAGAAGGAGAGTTGGTGAAGACGTGGTCCGAAGCCGGAATTTTAAGATTGTGCGATCCCGGCATCAAGCGCGAGCGGCAGTGCCAGGTGTACGAGGACGATTGACGCGGTTGAAATTGGATAGGAAAGAGCATAATTAAGCGAGTAGTGCGCGGATTTAGTGAATGCTTAATGTATGTATCGTGGTGTATGTAGTAGTAGCAAGTTGTAGTTGTATATAAATAGTTATCGCAGACATTAAAGTGCAAATTGAAAACCCCTTCCTTCTCTCTCTCACTTGGTCTGGTTTTTGTTATTCCCGTTAGATATAAAGCGAATCAACGAATATCGTTTCGGCGGCGTCTTCACAGCGTTCGATTCCAAGTCATTGTCCGTGGATTCATCGTCGTGCACGTCGTATTCGTGCTTGTACCCTATCGTTCCCGACGACGAGGACGTGTCATCGTCTAAACGAGAAGTTTTTGGAGAAATCACGGCTATTTGATACCCGCAACACGACGCGAATGAAAACAGAACGATTAAACCAATCAAGCCTACGGGTATGGCCACGAAAACAATTATCATGACGATTTGTTCCGGAGTGATCTCTCTCGTTTCCATTTTGTTCTTTCTTTTGAATGATGAGAGAATACGAGCGCTTAAGTTCTGATGTTACAGTTCTGATCTTACAGTTGTGATGTTTTTCGTCGTTTTTTAAAAAAAAGCGTTTCCGCTTTCTCCTTCATAAAAATAATATCTACAAACCAGTTTGATCCATGATTCTCTTCTCGCTCTTGTCGTAGACGAATCGTTTGAATCGCATGGTAATCTTGCGACTCGTTTTTGCGTTGCTGATATCGATTTCCTTCTCGAAGTAGACTTTGAACTTACCGGTCTTTCCGAAAGAGCCTTCGATGCGACCTCTCGCGCCGCCGGCGCTCGAGTCCATCCAAACCAACATGTTTCGGAAACTGGACAAATCGGATTCTTTTTTGAACATGCCTTTACAAACGCACGTGCGATTATCGCTTTCTGCACGTTCGATTGTACCTTTGCGTGATTTTACGGAGAAAAGACGTAAGTTTTCTTCGGCGAAATTTGGTGATTTGGAGGTGTCGGCGCAGGAGAGCGTTTTGCCAAAAAACGCCAGTCGACACACGTTGGAACCTTCTGGAACGTCGAGTTTTGAGGCTATGTAAAGTGCATTTTCAGGAGCAGTGACGGGCTTCTCAAATTCCAGGTAGCAGTACTTGGCGAACACGTTCGCGGTGTCCTCGTCTTCTTCATCTTCGTTTTGATTCTCAGAGTCGTTGTTCTTTTCGTCTTCCGCCGCGACTGTTTCTTTCTTCACGACTTCGCTCACGTGGAGCAACTCGTTCGCTAACGCGTACTCTCGTTGACGATCAAATTCCTGCTTTTTATTGTTTCCGCCGGTATCGCCATTACTCAACGAGAGCGTCCCTACTGCACCTGCGAGCGTTTCACTAGTCAAGGCGGCGCTAATGCTACTACTACTACTACCGCTACTACTATTCGCGTCGCCGAAGAAAATCGCCTTGGCCATGACCGTTTGATGTCCAACTGTGACGTGAAACTTTGCTTTCGATTTCACTTCACTTTTATGCAAACGAATCTTCTCGCAACTTACGATTGCCCGGTCAAACGTCGGGACCGTTTTCGGTGAAGATACTAAGAACCTTTCTAATCCTTCCGGATCTAAACCGGCCACGCACATCCCTACGCGGTCGCCTCTGGCGCACCTATCCGTCGACTCTCGAAATATCTGCATAGATTTCACTTTTTTCTCTTCTTTCAGATGCGGAATTTCCACGAAATCGCCTACTTTACACGACCCGTTCAAAACGGTACCGGTGAGCACCGTGCCTTGCCCTTTCACCGCGAAACAATGGTCCACGGCGAAGAGAAAATTTGATGCAGAAGTCGACGACAAAGTCGTCGCCTTACTCTCCAACTCCTCGAATCTTTCCTTAGGCACGCGTTCCCCTAAAATCTTCACTAAACTTTCCAACCCAATCGGTTTCGCCTCGGTCTCTTTCGACCCAACGTCTTGATCGTTCCCTCCCCCCGGCCTGGCGCTCGTCGCCACGAAATCGAGACTCGCGAATTTCGATTTCGACAACGCCATCCGTATCTTCTTCTCCACTTGCACTATTTTCGCCTTCCTCTTCTCCTCGTCCTCTATCGAGTCTATTTTATTCAAGCACACGATCAATTTCTTCACCGCAATCTCCCCGACGACGACGCACTCCGCCGTTTGCGTTTGGATGCCTTTGTTCACATCCACGACTAAAATCATGCAATCGATAATACTCGCGCCCCCGAGGACGGTTTTAATCAGCGACGCGTGCCCGGGACAGTCCACCATCGTGTAACACACGTCCACTTCGACCGTTTCTTTACCATCTCTCGTTAAAATCTCTCGTCTGTTCACGAATGAACTGAACCCTAAGTCGAGCGTAATCCCACGCAGTTTCGATTGCGGGTTTTTATCCAACGAGGCGGTTGAAAACGACGTCGAAAGCGCTCGCGCTAAGGAGGTTTTCCCGGAGTCCACGTGGCCTAATATCCCGACCGAGACGTTTATTCGTTTCCGTCTCTTCGTTTTTTCCTCGTCTGAGGGTGGGTGTCGATCGGAGGACGACATTTAGTATTCTCGAACAACACCGCGTTCTTAGTAGGTACGAGAATGGGGGGGAAAAGAAGTGTGGTTTTCTGTGAAACGTTTTTTCGTTTTGTGGTAAAATCACGCATGTGTTGTCTCTCTTTTATTACGTCTCGGAGTATATACTACGCGCGTTCTCTCTCTCTCTCACTTCTTCTCGTCGTGATCATCGCGCAGCGCAGACTCACGCGCTTCTTCTCTCTTTCTCTCTCTTTTAAAGTTTTGTTTCTCTTCCGTTTTTCTTTCGTTTATAGATACAAAAACGAGAGACTCTTTTAAGCAGCAGAGGAGTGTTGCGCACAGAATTTGGAACCTTCTTGAGCTGGACGCTTGCACTGTTCGCCTTTTGTAACGACACCCAAACGGAGAGAAGAGGGATGAAGGAGAATCGTCAGTTTAGCGCAAAAATAGAGGCGCGAAAGTGCGCGCGCGCGCGCTCGGTTGGTGAGAGAGTTTTGTATCTCCCTAAAGTGTGAAACCTCCTCGGGAAAACAAACGCGCTTTTACGGCGCGCCTTCCCTCGGACAAAACTCAACGTTCTCTCGAGCGCTGGCGCGCGCGTGTATTCTTACCTTTCTTTGTTGATGCTTGACATTGCGGCCCGTCGCCTTTTTGGTGCGCTGGTTCTTGTAACATGATGCTTTTTAGAGTGTGTGTGTGTTGTGTGTGTTTGTTGATATTTTTTACTCGAGTGGAAAATAATGATGTCATATTAAATCTTATACCCGCCACCTTCGGTTTGTTTCACGTTTTCATACTTTTCAATCTCGGCGATATCTTCGCTAGATCCCGCGAAGAGCGGCGTTTTTTCGTGAAAGTCAGCAGGGAGAATGTCTAATATGTCTCGTTCGCCGTCGGAAGCGCGGCCTCCGCAGGCTTTCGCGACAAACGCGAGCGGGTTGCACTCGTACACGACGCGTAAGTGAGAGCGAGGGTTTCCGCACCACCCGCCTTCTTGTATCGTTCGATGGAAATCAGCCGTGAGCGCGCAGATGTATCGCGCGGAGTATTTCTTCCCGCTTTCGCCGTCGCCCCGGCGCACGTCGTCGATGTATTTTTTCAAACCGGACGGCCAATCGGGTTCTCTGGCATCGTTCAAGGAGTAGACTTGACCGCGTTCCGGAATAGTTATTTTGTCTTTGACGAGTTTAAACTCTTTCGTTTTCTCGTCGAGACAAAACTCGCAGGCGTTCGCGTTTGGTCCAGGGACGCAGACGAAGGATGTTGCTTTGCCGTAATGCGCGTATCCGGCGGCGATAAGTTCTCGTCCTGGTTTCAAAACGACGTCTTCGAGCTTTTCGTTGTTTTTGAATTGATAAATACCAAAAATGGAACCGACGGGAATGTTGATATCGGCGTTGCGCGATCCGTCCAAAGGGTCGGCGACGACGACAAACGACGCGCCGAAATCGATAAAATCATCCTCGGCCGCCCCGCTTTTGGCCATTTTCTCGCTTCGTTCTTCGCTGAAATACGCCTTTACGACGCTTCTCTCGTTATTGTGTAAGCGTTCGATCAAATGTTTCTCAAAAACGTCGTCACAAAACACGTCCAGTTTCTTTTGCACGTCTCCGGATTCGTTTGTTTCCCCGGTGTAGCCTCTTTCCGACGGTGATAGTGTCGGCTGCGCGGCTACTCGTTCCGAGATTTCCGCGCAGGCGTTGGCTATGGCCACTAGCACTTTTTGCAGCTCGTGCGAATCCGCGAACGGATCTGCTTGATTCACGACCGCATCCGCCACCGCAGTTTGTTGCACCGGATGTCTCACAAACTGAACGACGCCGTATACACCGCATGTCATCCAATCCTTCCTCGCCTTCCTCGCGCTCTCGCACTTTTCTTTCGGCATGCCGCAACCTAACTCGCTTTTCAAACTTCGCAACGCAACCACTGGCGACGGAAAGTACGCAACGACGTCCTCAAACGCATCTTTTGAGTGATCAAAAAGTCTATCTCCGAGTAGTCGACGGTAATTCGCGTCGCCTTTGATTATCGTTAAACCGGTATCGTTGAGCTCTGAACTCAACGACGCTCTCGCGAGTGCCGGCAAATTCCAAAACGGCTGCGGCTGACACCACGCAAAATCGGGTTCAACCACCCACCGACCGCTCAACAGGTGGCTTTTCCATCGCGACGCCATCTTTCTTCGCGCCTCGACATCTTTACTTTTTTCCCTACCCTCTTCACTAGTTTTATCGCTTTTGTTACTTTTACCACTACTACTACTGCTGCCGCTGCTGCTGCTGCTATTACTACTACTCGACGACGCAGATTCTAAAAAATCCACGTGTTCCCAAACGTCCTCGACGGTCGCGTCCGAAACGAACGTCGGGTGCGCTTTAACTCGCAACACAACTCTGTCGCACACCGCCGTCAACGCGTCCGCCAACGCCAAATCACACACCAACTCGAATCCCGCGTTGTCCACGACTAAAGACACCGATTTACCCTTCAACTCCCCGCTCGCTAAATACGCGCACAGCGCCTTTGAATCGTCCGTTAAGAGCGCGTTCTTGTTCTTTTTATCCTCGTCTTCCCCATCGCTTCCGCCGCTCTCGTACTCTCCCGCCGCCTTCTCCGCGTCCTCCGCCGCCCAAATGCTCAAATCCGCTCGATTTCCCCACAAAGAGACGAAAACCATGCTCCTCAAATCCGCCTCTTTCCTCGCGTCGAACGATTTCAACTTCTTCGCCAAATTCACCGCCGGTTTCAAACTCGCCTCCAACCCTCTCCTCTTATCCTTCTTAAACGGATCTTTACCAAAGTTTTCGCTCTTCGCGTCGAAATACCCGATCGCGCTCAACACTCTGCGATAAAAGTAAAACTCCGCGTCCAACCACGGGATACTTTGCCATCTCGTTTTACTTTGCACGTGTTCCCGCATGAGCGCTTTCCACGTCTCCACGTCTTCGCCTCCATCTTCCTCCACGTACGTGACTTTTTCGTTCTTCTCTAGCTCCCATTGCAGCTTTCGTAATTTCTTACACGCTGATGAAGACGCGTCTTTTAAGATATCCTTCGCGTTGTCCTTGAAGACTCTTTCCAGAATATCTTCGTGCAACCGTCTCGAGACGGTATCAAACGCCCACGTCCCTTCGACGTTGGAGAAAATCTTTCGCGGTAAAAACGGTTTGTCCTCTCGAAACAACGGTTTGTGTTTGCATCGCAACGTTTCTTGGTCTTGTCTTTGAATCGTCGTCGTGAGCGCATCGTCGTCATCAAATTCGTCGTCTTCATCATCTCTCTTGCGCATCCTCGTCATCTTCATCATCTTCATTCGTTTCTTCTTAATAATACTACTCTTCTTCTTGAATAATGGTAAAAAAGTAGTATCCCGCCGAAACAACAAAGTATTATTGCTACCACTTACTGGAACACTCATTCCAGTTGAGAAAGAAGACGAAGAAATGTGCATAAATAAACTGCGCGTGATGTGTTTGACGTAGAAAACACCGATGTTTTTTTCTCTCTTCAAGGAGGGAACAAAAGAGACAAAAATCAGTTTAGGGTTTTTTCACGATAGGGTTTAGGTAAAAACAACGAGAGAGAAAAGAAGGGAAAACTTTACTCCTGTTCACACCCCCTTCAAAAGGGGAGAGAGAAAAAACACCGCTCTGAAACTCGAGAGAAGCTTCTTTCTCCGCGAAGAACAGCGACAGCAACGCACTTCTCTCTGCTGCGATTGGTGCTTGTTGTGCGTTCCTTTTTTCTCGCGCAAAAACAGAGAGAGTTTTAGTTGTTTGTTGGTTCCAAAAAATCAGATTTCGTCTGACCCAACAACCCCCCTAGAAAGAAAAGAAGAATGGAACACCTCTCGTCCGCGACGGTGAACGCCATCGTGAAACAGATTAAAGATTTACAGAAGAATCCCGCGGAAGGAATCACGGTACGTTTTTTAGTTCTCTCTTTATTCTTGTTCTCGTATAGTATTGATCGTTTCGTCGTCGTTTACGTCGGGGGCGGTTAGAGATGATGGGATTTCGGTTTCTTTTCCCCTTTTTACTGAAAGGCGTGGTGTTTTCGCGCTCAAAACTTACGTGTAACGGATTTCTCTCTCTCTTTCCTCTTGCACCGACATGCAAAAAAACAACAGGTAAAACTGACAGAATCGAACGTACAAGACGTGTACGCGGAAATTCGAGGTCCAGAGAACACGCCGTTTGAAAATGGCGTGTTTAAGATGAAGTTGGTGCTTCCCGCAGATTACCCGACGTCGGCGCCGAAAGGGTACTTTTTGACGAAAATTTTCCACCCGAACATACGACAACCGTCCGGGGAGATTTGCGTGAACACGTTGAAACGAGATTGGAAGCCAGATTTAGGTTTGCGGCACGTTTTGATGGTCATTCGGTGCTTGATGATTGAACCGTTTCCAGAGAGCGCGTTGAACGAGGAGGCGGCGAGGATGTTGTTGGAGGAGTACGACGAGTACTTTGCCCGGGCGAAGATGTTTACGAAAGTTCACGCGGCGAAAGTGGAAGAGGGGAGCGGTGCGGCGACGGCAACGGCAACGACCGCGAAGAAGAAAGGCAACGTGCTGGATGCGAAGGATGGAAACTCGTTGTCGGAATCCGGGAAGGAAAACGGTAGCAGCGGCAAGGAAGGGAAAGAGGCATCCGCCGGTGGCGAAAACGCAAACGTCGTCAAGAAAGCAAAGAAGGTGGATAAGAAGAAGAGTTTGAGACGTTTATGATTCTTTAAGAGAGAGACTTCGAAGAGAACATAATACGACAATAATAATAACAACAACAAGAGCGCATTCAAAATGATACGAACACATAGTCGAGCGATACTAATAAATTTTCTTGTTTTCCGTTGTGAAAAATACAACTACGAAACGACTCTAAAAATCGCGCTTTATCCACTATTTCTGTTATGACGTTAAAATCATCTTACTGTATATGTATCTTATTTAGTATTAACAAATTCTATTTCATTTCCTACGTACACGAAAGATATCGCGAGAGGAGGAAGAAAGATATCAAAAACTCCGTCGAGCTCTCGTCGCTACCTCCTCTTCCCATCTCTCTCTCTCTCTCTCTCCTCAATCTTTTTTTTCTTACTTATTCCCCCAGCTGACGTACTCAGCCTTGGTCTTCTTAAAGTCAGCCATTTCGCCTTCAATCTTCAACCCAGCGTCGTCACCACCAATAACCTCGTCAATCAACCCGTAATTCTTCGCCTCCAGCGGCGACATGTATCGATCTCGATCCGTATCCGCGTCAATCTTCTCCACCGGCTGCCCGGAGTGAAACGCCATCAACTGGTTCAATCGTCCTTTATGAAACATCATCTCCTTCGCTTGAATCTCGATATCCACCGCTTGACCACTCGCACCACCCAACGGTTGATGAATCATAATTCTCGCGTTCGGCATGGACAATCTCTTCCCTTTCTCTCCCGCGGTTAACAAAAACGCCCCCATACTCGCCGCCAACCCCATGCACACCGTCCCGACCGGCGCCTGCACAAACTGCATGGCATCATAAATCCCCATCCCAGCCGTGACTGACCCACCGGGCGAGTTAATAAACAATTTGATTTCCTTCGTCGGGTCTTGTTGGTTCAGCAAAAGCAACTGAGAAATAATCGCGTCCGCGATGAAGTCGTCCACTTGGTTCCCCAGCATGACGATTCTTTGCCTCAGGAGCATTTGAAACGGATCGCCAGCTTCGGATCGCGGGACGACCATATTCGCCTGCGTTTCCGAGCGAATTATACCGGACGCGGACGAAAACATCTCGTACCCGGACGCGTCCACGATGGAACCTCCCGGTGGGACGTACAATTCATCATCCGCAAAAGCGTTTGATGATTTCACCGCGATCGTCTGTCGGGGTTTCGTCGTCATTGAAAATTTTGTTAATGTTTCTCGTTTAGACGACGACGAGGACGAGGACGACGGAGCGCATCGACTCGTTAAAACGGCGGAAGCTATAGAGGTCATACTCTTTTCGGTGATTTAATTGCGTTGTTGTTGTTGTTGTAAAGATGACGTTCTGTCCCGACGACCAAACAAACCCTTCTTTACGTGTTGTTTTTTGTGCGAGAAAATTTCTTTCTCTGAAGGCAAAGAGATAATAAAAAGGCGTTTAAGGTTTTAGGGCAAAAAAAGCTGATCACACATGCGAGACATTCACTTCTCTTTTGCGCGTGGTGTTTGGAGTTTTGTATTCGGGGGCGTTTGTGGTGGTTTTTGGCACACGCCTCACTCAGCGATGATGGTAATGATAAAAATTGGTAAAGATATGACTCTGCCGCGATTGGATGTGTTTTGCGGTGGACTCGTGATTACAAACAAATGTACGAAACTGTGTTCTGAGCTGAAATTAGATACAAAACTTTTCCCTCGCGTATGCTTCGAAGCATATGTGCAAGGTGCGCGTCTTCGTGCCATTTTTCTTTCGTCTCTTTCTTCGCGCGCGAAAGGCGATGATGATGAAAACAATTGACGTCAATAATAATCTGATAATGTCATGATTATCTCTGTCTTCCTGAGCCTAAGAAGACGGAGAAAGAGACTTTTGTTTTTTCCGTCGCGTATTTTTCTTCTCTCTTTCTCTCTCTCTCTCTCTCTCTCTCTCTTTCTCTTTGACGTCGGTGCGCATGAAAGAAATCGACGTTCGATACAGGCGATGATGCGAAATAATATAATTACGAATTTCATTATGAGACAAATGTGATTACGAAATATCGAGCTGAGCCTAGCAAGCGCATCTTTCACGGGCTATCTTAGAAGGCGATGGTTTTAGACCAAACTCGCTCTCTTCTCTCTCGTCGAGCGCGGCTCGCGTATCTTTGAGTTTTAACTGTGCGTTCAGATCCACGCTCGATCGAACGCGCAGAAGAACACGAAAACAGGCGATGATGTTTAAAAGTATATAACAACAATAATAATGAAAATGCATTGATTACACTATTTATCTGAGCCTGAGGTGAAAAGAAGCGCGCGTGCGCTCGTCGACGAAGACGAGAGAGAGAAAGAATAGAGAGAGAAGAAGCTTCATAAATTTCAGCACATTTTATACTTTAAAACGAACAAGAACACACACACAAACGCGCACATTTACCCACACCCCCCGTCGACAGTAACAGCAACACCACTACCATGTTGGAAGGAGAGAACGAAGAGGAGCAAAAAAAAGCGGCCGAGCACGCGCGTCTCAAGGGAAACGATTTCTACAAGCGACGGAAATACCACGACGCGATAAACAGTTACTGCGATTCCATAAACACACACCCGACGTCTTCCGCGCTTTCGAACCTTGCAATCGCTTTATCCGGCGCTGGACCAACGCAGAATCGATTGAACGTCATCCGGTGTTTACTTCTCAGCGTCTCGCTGGAACCAGAGCGCGTGAAAGCGGTGGAGAAATTGAACACGGAATTGACTTTGAGTGGAGATATCGAAGCGGCGTCGCGGATGGCGAGCGGGGAGATGATGATTAAGATGGACGGGTTTACGCCGAAAAGAGTGCGCGAGTGCTTTCAAAAGATGGAGAAGGAAAATGTGTTCCCGAGGAAGTGCGAGGAGAACTTGAAAGATTTGAGCGCGAGTTTGAGACAAGTGTTTATAGGGAAGGAAACCGGGAACGGGTGCTTTCGCGCGGGCGATTTCGAGGACGCCAAGAACGCGTACACGGCCGGGATAAACGCGGCGACGGCGGAGTATTCCAAAGTTATGGATACTGGTATGAGCGAGAAGAAGGCGAGGGTCGTAACCCCTGGTGTATCCATTTTGCTTTGCAATCGCTCGCTGATGAAATCTAAACTTGGTGATTACCAAGGCGCGTTGGACGACGCGAACGAAGCCATTCGAGCGGTATTGGATGGGGACGTGAATTACGTCAAAGCGCTTTTGCGCAAAGCAGATGCTTTGAAGAAACAAGAAAAATTCAGCGACGCGTTTGAGGCTTATTTCTTATGCTGGACTCGATTGCCGGGCGATGCAAACATCGCCAACGAGCTCAACGAGTGCGTCGAGAAATCGGAAAGACCGAACAAAAAAAGCTTCAAAGCAATCGCCGGGCCGAGAGCATGTTCAGATATGAACGAATACAACGCTTTGATTCAAAATCACGAGTTAGTGCTCGTCGATTTTCACGCGAAGTGGTGCGGTCCGTGCAAACAAATTGCCCCGGCGTACGCGGCCATGAATTTAAACAAGTACCGCAGCGTTCTATTTCTAAAGGTGGACGTCGACGAAGCGCAAGATATCGCGGCGCGAGAAGAAGTTCAAGCCATGCCAACTTTTGTTCTCTACAGATACGGTATGAAAATGGACGTGATGCGAGGAGCAGACGTGAATTCGTTAGACAGACTGGTCAGCCGTTGGACTCAAACGATTTAGTAAAAATAGGAGCAGTAACAGTTGGTATACCAGTAGTAGTTTAAATAGAAAAAAATATTTACGTAGTTCAAATTGTCTGAAAGTTGTCTGAAAGTTGTCTGTTATATATATTATAATACACAATTCGCTTAGCGAGACAGAATATATCCGTGGATTGAATCTAGAACGACTTAAATTGTTTTGTCTTTCCCCCGGAAAGACATCCTCGCTTCGTGCATTTTGGCTTTACACCTTCGAAGTGCGAGGGATTTCGCGGCAACTTGCAAATACAACGTCGTAAAGACTGCTCCGATTAGAACGAGCACGTACTCGGTGAGCAAAGTTCGAATATGAACCATCCTATCTTCATTTTGCACGATGGAATATATCGAAGCGTATATGAATTCGTAGTAGCAGAACAATACTGTGAAAGTTGGCCCAACAATCGCGTCGCGCGTTTTCAAGTGCCAAAATCCCAGCGTACACGCGACGAAGATGCACACGGTCAACATCGTTCGTGCGCGTTCCGAATGCTCATGCCCCTTCATGATGATTGGCGTGACCACTCGTCCGTACCAGAAGAACGACCACCACACACCCAAATAGAAATATCTCGGCTTCGAATACTCTTTCATTCCTCCGGGAGTGAAAATAGTTTTGAATGAGAGCCAGAGCGTGGAGCCGTTACACCAAAACGCCCACAAAGGATGGATGTTGAAAAGACTCGCTAAGCGAAACAAGTGGATAAGAAAACACGCGCCATATACAGCCTGACCGTACACCATCATCGCGCACCGATTGCCGTATCGAAACTCATTCATATCGTCGTCGTACCATTCTTCGAAGTAGTCATTAATTTCGTATTCGTGCATATTCGGGTTAATTGGAACCCAATACAACACGTCTGAATCCGAATGAACATCCGTAGCCTCGCACGAGCCCGAATAATTGTTTTTCGTCATCGTTCTGTCAGCTTTTGGCTTCATTTCTTTCTCGTGTTCCTTTATTTCATCTGCGACTGTTTGCAACAAAGCAATCAAAGATCTCGCATTGTCTTGAAACGGAGGAGATTGTTCGCATTGGCGAATGATGCTTCGTAACCACTCACGCATCTCATCTTCGTACATGTACCCGCTTTCCGCGAAGGAAAGTACGCTGCCGATATCCTGAATGGCGCAACGCATCGCGTGTTCGCTCCGTAAACTTCGCAAGGCGAGATGCGTATCCACAGCCATTTGTAAATCTGGTAAAATCAATGCAGGTTTCGGAATCGAGCAACGATCATCCACGGTTTCAAACTGAATCCAAAACAAACCTCCACCGGTGCCGTTGAAATTCGCCATGGAGGCGAAAGTTTCCGCCGGGAAAGTTGCGATGCCGCTCGGCGAGAACTCGTCGGCAGATATTTTTCTCGTCCCAAACGCACCGTAAGCTCGCACAGCTGTGATCTCGTTTGCACGAAAGTCCGCACCCAAACGAACCATGAATGGGCGACCAACGACAGCAACGAGCGGAGCTCCAGCTTCTTCCACCCACGCCAAGTGCGATCGATGGGTCTTGAAGACTTCAATCGATCCATCATTTCCGCGCGATCTTCGCGCATGCACTGCCTGTTCTGTCGAGGCGCGCCCGCGAGTCGAACCACCGCGCGAACGAAATCCAGAGTACGACATAAAGTTTCGCAAAAATATCGACGAATCCCTCACTGGTTTGCCGCGCGTGAAGTCGTTCTCCTTCAACGTATCGTTCGGAATAACGAAGTCCTCTCTGGTAGCCGTATGAATTTGGCGGAAGCTTTGCCAGGACAAAATCGTCGATCCAGGAGCGATTTGAGCGTATTCAATTTGATGATCGTCGTTGGTGACGAGACCAGCTTGGCTCAACTCTTTCCAGATCGCGTTGTTCGGATTCACAATCGCCGTCCCAGCCGCCGCAGCGGCCATTTCGTTATCGACCATGAAATCTGCCGGGTGCGCGTCTACGCGTACGCGATGATTAGTGATTTCGATCGTAGACGTCCAGTCGAACTCATCGTTATTCGTGTTCATATTACCCATTGGAGATAAAAAGTTCTCCTCGAGAAGGTTGGCAAAGAACGGATTCTCCGGCGACATCATCAGTTCCTCTGGGGTGCCTTCCCTCGATTTGCGGTTGTTTTTCAAAGCCTTCTTTCTTTTCTCTGAATAATGTTGCGCGTTGGACGTCACGGCGTTGTTATTCGCGATATTCGCGATATTTCCACTTCCGCCCGAGCGAGCGCTGCCAACGTCCATCGACGACGTCCCATCGGTAGTAGTTGTATTGGATGTCTGCTCTCTCGAATGCTCGTCCATCGCCGTCGTAGTAGGCGTGCTTGTCATCATTATTGCCGCACCGCTTCTACCTTCCATCGCAGCTTTCTCTTGTCTTTTTATCTGACTCATCTCTCTGTTCTTCTTGCTCCTCTTGCATCTCAACACGTACTTCGCGTGGCACAGCGTCTTACTCTCCTCGGTAAACTCGTTCAACTTTTGGACTTTTTTACAGTAATGACACCATCGCACCTCCTCCTTATTCTTGTCCCGTTCCAAAATCACCGATTTTGCGACTCTGTGAAACTTGCACAAATACCCTTGCGCCGTGCACACCTCGCCGCAGTTCACGGCTAAACACCTTCCGCGAAACCACGCGGCGGTGTTCGCTTCGCTTCTGTTTCGTTCCGAAGCATCACTCCTACCACCACTACCACTACCGCTGCTCACGAGTGCATGACTATGCATCGTTCTCATGGCTTCAATCGTGTTCGCGTACTGCACAGTAATCGGCGCCGCCTTTGCGTCGGCGAAAGAATCAGTCTTCTCCCTCTGTCGCATCAGCTGGTTTTGATTCCCCGACCCGTCGTCGACGCTGCCTCGATCCTCCTTGGCGTTTTCTTCTTCCTCTCCCAAAAAAGCGTGCCAAGGCGCGTTTAAGGACTCCATGCTCTTCGGTGTATTCCCGTATAATTTCTCCCACATCTTCTCGCTCACCGTCGGCATCATCGCGTTTCTGTCTTCTCTGCGTCGTCGTTGTGGGTTTTGCTCGTCGTAATCATCATCATCATCATCATAATTTCCTTTATTCTTCCCTCCTTTTTTCGCGATTTGTACCTTTTCTTTCGCGACGATCTCGAACGAGGACGGCGTGATCGCGTACTCCTCCGGATCCCAACTCTCTTCTTTTCCGGTCGTCGTGCTCGTCATCTAAACAGAGTATGTGTGTATATATAAAACCCCGATTTTGTGGAGCGTTTGATTTTTTTTTTTGTCTAACAAAAAATCTTCTTCTCTCGTTTTCACTCTCTTGTTTGTTGTGAAGAAAAGCAAAAAAGGTCTGCTTTTTCCTTCTCTCTCTTTGTTTTTTTGTTCCTCTTCTGTTGTTGTTTCTCGAATAGGATGCGAAAAAACGCACTTTCTTCTGTGTGTTCGTGATGATGTCTTTCTCTCGTTTTTTCCATACGCTCGTCGCGTTTTGTCGTTTTCGCGTTCTGATGCGATGCTGTTTTCGTCTCTGCTTGAGAGAGAGAAACTTTTTCCCCCCAAAACAAGGGAGCGCTCTGTTCTCTCTCTCTCTCTCTCTCTAAGGGAGAGAGACTTTGAGACGAGACGAAGAACGATGGAGCGCCTCCTCGTCGGCCGGGGCGCGTCGTACCGGGGGGCAGCGGCGGCGTCGTCCTCCTCCTCTTGGGTCTTCTTCGCGTGTCTTTTCTTTCTCGCGTGTTTCTTCGTTCTGTTGGGGAAAGGTGCGGAAAAACTCGAATCTTTCGCCATCGAAACGACGGGAAGAGACGAGTCGGTGGTCGAATACAACTCGGTGTTGGCGAGAGCGCACGGGACGGACGCGCCGAGGATTTTTTCCGGCGGTGGCGTCGTGGATAAAATAAAAGAGGCGAGGGAGACGTTTTGGAAATCGGTTTTCGTGATGACGAGAGGGAAAGAGGAGGAAGAGGAGGAGGAGGAAGAGAGCATCGATGGAATATCCAAGAAGAAGGCAATGAGACAACAACAACAAGACGAGGATTTCGACGAAGAGGAAGAATCCGCGACGAACGCGGACGATCCTTCGCTTATGAAAGCAGAGTTGCCGAAATCGTACGAGAAGGCGTTGCGGAAAGACATCGAGAAGATGTTGCGAAAGATGCCAAAGTTTACGAACAAGACGCTGAAGTCGTCGTCTGCAGGATGTTTAAGAGACGACGCGTACTCGAAGAGTAATAGTTTTGGGGGTGGTGGCGTGACGAGCGCGAACGTGCCAACGTTGGAGATATTTCCGAATGCGAACGCGAGGAGTTGGCCGGGGGTAAATACGGACGTGGACTTTCACGACGGCAAATTGGACGAAGTTTTAGGCATCGCCGCTTCGGCGAGCGCGAGGAGCGGCTTTTTTAGAACCGAGGAGGATGAGAAAACAAACGCACTTCCGACGTGGTATACGCACGAAAACGGTGACGGATATGCGTTTGGGCAGTTGGAAGAAGTGAATAATGACGCGATTGGATCGTGCGCGAGGAAGATTTCGGCGGCCAAAGCGGTCGAGGTGCACAAGAAAGAAACGGTCTCGCAACGAAACGCGGTAAAAGCGAACGATTTTCACGACAAGAATGTTCACGAAACAAGCGGCGGCGACGAGAATAGCGAAAGTAGGAAAGTGCAGCGACTAAAGCGGATTGAAAATTTAGCGAACGACCCGTGGTTCATGTTCGTCGGCGACTCGACGACCAGACACCAGTGGAAGACGTTACTAAACACGTTGAGAGATCAAGGCTATCGAGTCGCGGCTTCGAGCGTAAAGTGGAAGAAACCGGCGGACATGGGGAAGAAAGGCGTGGACCCGTCGAAAGAGGCTTTAAAAAATCGCAAGCGAGACCAGGACGTTATTCTCATCGATAGGAAGGACTACGATAACGTCCTCGTTTTGAGTTTACGATTTTTAGTGGGAAACCACGTGGCAAAAGCGGCGGCGACGTGCGCCGATTTCGTCTTAAACCACGACTACGTCGAAGATAGATGGCCGGTGCCAGAGTTTACCGCTGTAAACGACGCAAACTTTGAGCAACAGACGACAGAAAATGAACACTTTGGTCTCGGCGACCACGAGGCAAAGTTCGCGACGCAAGCGCGTTCACTTTTACGCGGTCGCATGCCAGCAGGAACGCAACCGAGCGTCATAGTTTTGAACAGTGGCTTATGGGAACTTCCTTCGATGATTCGTGAACGTCAGTCGGAGTTTCCTTTGAAAATGGGTGGTCGACGAAACCGCGCGCATCTTCAACCAAAATTTACGGAGTACGAATCCGAAATGTTTTACGCCAGTAGGCTGTCGCAACTCATGCGCGTATTTTCGCCATCCGTGTGCGGTTTTTCCAACACACTTTTGTGGAGGTCCACGTTTAACTCGCAAAAGAAACACAAATCAAACGGCGAGTACGTCGCGAGATTTCACGAGCACGCCATGTGCGAAGCGAGGAAGAACGGCGTAAAAGTTATCGACGGGTACGCCATTCACAACAAACTCGGGAACCCAAACAAGATGATTTTAACCGCGAAAGTTCCCAAAGAAGACAAAGTTCACCCATCCGACGACACGCAAAGAGTAGTGAACCAGGCGATGCTTTCGTTTTTGTGTCCCATCAATACGGAAGAATAAAGTAAAGTTTATATAGTATCAGCAATTTAGAATAATAGACGCACGGATACATACTGCAGTAGGATGTGTATTGAAAGCAAAAAATGAACAACATTAGTAACGCTTGCCTAATTCTGAAGCGGGGACAATTTTATACCGATACACTGTCGCGGAAACTTCGACGACAACTCTGTATTCTTTTTCGACTTGTCCAGGCGCCAAACCGGTCGGTAACGCAAACTTTTTCACGCGCTCGAAGAAGTTCAACTCGTCCTCTTTGAACGAATCTCGCTCGGCTCCCCCTCCTCCCCTTCCTCCGTCTACACCGACCGCGTCCTCTTTCTTCGGTGGCCAATCGCACGTCGCACCAGTTTTCTCCGCATCCACGCTCTCATCAACCGGACAATTCGCGTCCGGCATGCACGACGGATCAGTGTTTTCGTTATTCTCCACGACGCCCCACGTGTACAAATTATTCGTTCGTTTCACGGCGACGTACTCGCCTACGCTAAAAGTGTTTGTCGCAGAAAAGTGGAATCTGTAATTATTATCGCTACCAATCCAACCGGCGCCAATTCGTCTACCGTCGATATTCATGCCTAAAATGCTCGTGTTCGTGTTCTTATTCGCATTCTCCTCCTCCGGCGAAGAAGTCCCGACCAACGACTCCGCTTTACTCGGCAACACAGACTTCTGATTGACTGGAACGCTCACCGCGCTAATCGCATCCAACAAAGTATTGCTCGCATCTTTCGGTAAATCCGCGACCCGTTTCTGAATCACTCCGGCATCTGACAATGCCTTCGTCGCGCTTTCGCTCAACACGTCAATCTTAACCACCGTCGCGTCAATCTTCCCCGTCGTGGTATCCAAATTCGCCGTCGTCGTCGTCACGGAGCTACACGCCCTCTCGATGGCATCCGCCGATCGTATCACCGCCTGACACGCGTTCATCACGTTTCTGCACGCAGAAACGACTTCTTTAAACACGTACAAAGCGGCAAAAAAAACGCTAAACACCGTCGCGCAAAACATGGACACGAGGCACAACAGACCCGCTGGTGGGACGAATTTTCCCAAGAGTTGGAACGACCTATCCATATATCGCATGGTCGCGCCGTCCGCGTTTTCGTGAAACTGGTACTGTTGTTGATACCTCCTGGTACCGCTCAACTCTGAAACGCACGGAGAGAGCGGATGAGGATGCTTCATGTCCTCGTTTTCCGACCGTATCTTTATCGCTGCTGCTGACTCACATCTTCTTTTCCCCGTGGGTTTGTGTTGTCCAAAACGAACCGCTGGACGAGAAGAAGAAGAAGAAGAAGAAGAAGAAGAAGAGGCGAATAAAGACGACATCTGTCGTGGAGTTACTGCTGGCGTTCTCGCGTGTGGTACGTGCGTCGTCGTCGTCATCCTCCGACAAGAAAGCGGTGTGTACTAATACGAGAGAGAAGTAGGGGAAAAATGAAGCATTTGGGGAAAACAAAAGTCAAAAATACTGCAGTCTTTCTCTCTCTGTGTTGCTGCTGCTGCTGAGAATATATACACAGAATGAGTAAACGGGAGCTGATGCAAATCCTCGAGCAGCAAGAGTGGCACGACACGTCGATGTGGAACGAAAACGGGACGCCAATGTCGGTTCGAAGAGGAGGAGAGTTGAAGAAGAAGAAGAAGAAGAAGAAGGAAAGGAGGACGAGAAGGAGGAAAAGAAGGCGAGGACGACGACGACGAAAGAAGAGGAGGTGTACTTCGAGTGTGCCGGAGAAGGAGAAGAGAAGAGAAAAGACGACGAGATTCGGGAAGAAGACGTCGCGGCGATGCTGAGGAGAGAGATCGTGAACGGTTTTTCAAACGTGCTGTCCAAGATGGCTGCTCTGGAACAGAAGCTGGACGCGATTGTTGCAAACACAACATCGATAAAGAAATGATTACAACAACGAACATTCAAGTCTTCTTCCCTCTGTTCTTTAAGCCCTGGTCTTTTTCTTTCAGCGACTTCGCTCGTTCGCGACGTTCAAGGATGGTTTCTCTGTCCAACGTGACGCCTTCCCGATGTTCTTTGCACGCCCGGCGAATGATATCGCGCTGGATTTTTTTCCGCTCGTTGGATTTTTCGTCCGCAAAGACGAATTTTTTTACGCGCTCGGTGAGATCCAAGTAGTTTACGTCTTGTTCAAGCACTCGACGCAGGTGTTCACGCGTGCGAACGTTTTCTAAGTGTTTGTGTATGTCAAACGGTTCGATCTTTTCGTACGTGACCAATCGTCTCCCCCAAGTGGGCGAAAAATTTTGCAAAGAGTGCGCGACGACCCGTAAACACGGGTGAGAAGGGAAATCCGTTTCCGGATTCGTTTGTTGCACATCCGCGGGGAGGAAGAAGCACGTGCGTCCACCAACCGGTAACGTTTTCGCGGAAAGATCCATTAAATCGTCCATAATTTCGGATAGCGGATAGTTCACCGTGGACGGGATGTGATTGTCGAATCGCTCGCCGATGTTTATCATGTCTTGTTCCGTTTTACCCCGTTTGCCCCCAAACTGAGATTTGCGACCGCGCTCGCGTATACCATAAGGCGGGTCGGCAACTATGCCTTGGAAAGCACCTTCCATCTGTTTGATGCGCTTTTCTATTTTTTCTAAATCTAACGGCGCAAATTTTTCGCCGCCGTCGCTGCTGCCACTAATTCTACACCTACTCTCTACTTCATCTTCTACAACTTTAAGCAGAGGTGATTTGTGCACGTCACCACGAATCAGAAATATCGGTTTGTTGAACCCATAGTCCTTGAAATTGGTAATCACGTCCAATTTCTGCCCCGTTTTCGCGTCTACTTTACCAAACTCCAACACCCTGGGATCGATTTCAAAGCCGCACGTGAAACACCCGAGCTCCGCGGCGGCTAATAAAACGCTTCCGGTTCCACAAAACGGATCTAAAACCGGTCCACCCCTTTCTCTCTCCGCTTTAATCATGTTGCACATAATCAGCGACATGTGTGCTTCCATAGAAGTCGGTCCTAAATACCTCCGTTTCTTCAAATCTAACAAGTTCAAATGTTTCCTCGATTTGTCTTTACCGACGACGCGTCCGAAAAACATCCGCACGCCCTGGAATCCTAAATCTATTTGAACGGTCGATTTCACCTCCATAGATAAAAACTCAACTCTCGGCTGATCTAAGCTCACCTTAGATCGCGGCTCAAACGCCCCGGGTACTAAATTCGATAACCTCCGCATTACCTCGCTCTTCTCGTTGCTCCTCGTCGCGCCAAAGTCGCAACACGTCAACTTATACGTCATCGACTGATCCAACCACGCCTCGTCTTTACCTTTTCTCACGCTCGTTTTCAACTCCTCGTCATTTGTCCCGTACCCCCACAAGTGCACGATGTATTTTACCAGCGATGTTCGCGAAGCGATTTTCTCCGCGACAACGTCGGAGGGTAAATATACCAACCGAATCGGGTTGAATGTGGATTCTTCCTCTTCGTTCTCGCATCTGCTGCTGTGCGCATCATCATCGCCGCTCCTACCACCAAACGACGATCGTATCGAAACCCACTTCAACGGGAGCGTGCATCCACATAAATTCGCAATCACTTCAAACTCTTGCTTGCTGTTTTGTGTGATTCAAAGAGAGACAAAAGTAAACTGTCAGTACAAACTTCTTTCTAGGTGTTAGTTTTCCCCTAAAATGTAGAGGAACGAGCTTTACGCGCGAGAGAGAAAGAAGAATAAAGAGAGAGAGAGAAAGATGGAGAGGAAGGGAGAAAAGAGAGGCTGGCGTAAGCGCACCGGAAGTCGAGCAATTTCGTGTGAAAATACACGAGATAAAGACGCCCCCCGTTCTCGTCTGTTCTCATTTATTTTGTATCCGCAGTCAAAAAAATGAAGCAGCGCAGAGGAAAAATCGCACAACAACAACTATTACTATCACTACTCCAACTACTATTACTACATGAATTCAATTACAACAAACGTTCTCTCGGCCAGCTCGAAAAAGCCATCAAGCGTTCTCCTCCATAGTCTCCATCTCTCTCGTTCTTCTCGCTAAATGTTTGACGATGTCGTATCCGATTCGCGTAACCGGCATGAAGTGAACCCCAGCGCTCGCGGCGTGACCGAGCGCGGCAACCGCTCGCAGCTCGCACCGTTCAAAAATCCAGTCCCTGTATAACGCCGTGGTTAGTTCTCTCTCTTTTTGTTCGTATTCTCGAGCGAGTTTGGCTATGGGTGAACTCGACGAGGAGAGGATTTTGGCGGATTGATCGTCTCCGTAGACGAGCTTGGCCCAAAACTCGACGTCTTTTCTATTCGAAGGCGCGCACGCGCCAATGACTAACGATGCGCTACTGCTATTACTGATCCCGCTATTAGTGGTGCTCAACACGCCTCTCCGGTTTGCACTCTCCACCCACTCGTGACAACGCTCGTAATCAAAAAACGGCTGCGTGATAATCAACTCCGCGCCAGCCGCGACTTTCTCCTCTAAATATTCCGCCGATACGTTCTCCGTATTCGGATTGGCCACGACTGCGAATTTAATCTCGTCCGGAATGTCCCCATCTCGTCTCATTTTCGTCGCAATTTTAAGCATTTTCAATGCGTCCAGCTCTTTTTTCTTCTCGTCTCCGCTCACGAACAACACGTGACTGACGTTCTCGCATCCGAACGACACCATCTCCACCTGTTTTTTGAACTGTTTTTCCGTGTGAAACATCGACGCGCTTAACGTCTGCACGTGTTTCGCTTCACTCCCGAACGCGTTCCGCTCTTCCTCGGCGATGTTCACGCATCGAGGAGGAATAATATCACGATCGCTCTTGCCTTTAATGTCGTCTGAATCGTCATTAAATACCGGTAAATTCGGGTGCACGACGTGGGAAAACTTCCCGGTTTCGAACGCCTTTGATTGCGCGGACCATTTCAAAAACGGAGACCGTTCGAGAGAAATGAACGCGTTTGGTTTGTTGAATGATAACAATTTAAACGTCCCTGTCGTCGGGAAAGATGGCGGCATGATGTGGCAGAAATAGGTGAGTGTTTTTCGTGTGTTTATGTGTTTGTGTGTATGAGTGAAGAATGGTTACAAAAGTACTACTAAATAGGTATCTCTCCGCCGTGCATGTATTCGCTGCTATTAACGCTAAGCGTTGTTGGTATTGTTATTATTACTACTGTTATTATGCTCTAACTCAATCGATCTCGGTCCGTCGTCCATCATGCTTTTCTGCAACCCACCGCTCCCGCAGAATAAAACGAACGTTAATACGACGTACGTCGATCCGCTTAAATAGGCAAACGCGACGAGCGCTTCGTGCGTCGCGTCGTCCTCGGACGTCCAGTGTTTCCCGGCAGCTGGTGCGATGAACTCCTCAATCCACGGGTGAATCGATTGGAGGAAGAATCCAACCTGTTGTGAGAGGAAATGCGTGATTTTGTGAGCATATATACGCGCGACATCTGTGATGTATTCGCCAAAGTAAGAAAGCGCTCGAGAGAGAGAAAGAGAGAAACGAACACAAATCGTATACCTGAATTTGGTTAAAGAACATCATCAGCGACAGCGCAATCATAAACCCAAACGCGGCTCCGGCACCATTCAGGGCTATAGTTTTCCGTAACAAAATCAGCGCCGTTATGACGAGGTACGCGATGTTTAAGAACACGGAGCAGGAGATGCACGCGATGGCACCGTCGAGCATCGCATTCGCGGATTTGTTGTTGACGATGATCTTGTCGAAGACCGCGCCGTGTGAGACGGCGATGATGGAGAAAATGGACGCGATTAAAGCGTTAAACGCCCAGACGTACCACAAACCTTTGCGGCCGACGCAAGTGCAGCATCCTCCCATTTTGTTTAATTCTTCTTCGCTCGTAGAAAAGGTCAAGGTGTTTAATTAATGTGGAGAAGGTTGCCTCGGCAGTTTTTATGAAGTTTACCGAATACGAGCATCGAGCGAACGTTTTGATGATGTTAACAGTTAACTACTACTCTTCTACTACTACGCAATTCTAACATATTTCTACGCTGCTATATATCTCGTTTTCAACTGGTGGTGGTAAAACGCGTCTTCGTCGCGGCGGTTGACGACAAAACGTTCGCCTTGGCCTCTTCGATTTTTCTTTTCAACTCGTCCATGCGTTTTTCCTCCTCGGGAACTAAACTCTCTAACTCGTCTTCGTGTGATTTTTTTCCCAATACTTTCGTCTCTTGAATGTTCTCTTCGTCCACGGCTAATAACTTGTCGTAACTCGCGCGCATGTCGTCGTATTGGCGTTGGATTTTTTCGCGTTCGTCCGTCGGTTTCGAGCGGTGTTTATCCGGGTGTAAAGCGAGCATCAACTTTCTGTACGCTTTTTCAATCTCTTTACGAGGCGCGCCGAGAGGAACGCCGAGACGCTCGTAATCTGCGGCGTGTCGCAAGTGAAACAAGCGCTTCTCTCGCATCCTCTTCTCCTTTTGCCGATCGCGGTCCTGTTTGCGACTCTCAGTTTTCATTTTCTTGGCGCGAGCGAACAAGTCTTCGAGTAACAGTTTAAACGTTCTGACAGCTTCGTTGTCGCCGTACAACTCCACGCACGTTTTCGCGTCGTCTTTTTCGTTCTCGTCGCTCTCGTCGCCGTTGATTAATACGACTTTTTGCCCGGAAAAGCCTTCGTACATCGCTTTCGCTTTCTTCCTTATTTGCGCGCGACAGTTGCTCGATTTTTGCATTCGTTTCACATTCTCGCCGGAAGCGCCGACGAACAACTTTACTTTGTTCGTTGGAATGTATATAATCTCATTCGGTTTGCTACTATTATTCTCGTTATTCCCATCGTCGTCGTCGTCGGAGTCGTTCACCAACGCTTTCAACATCTTCCTCTGTTTCCCTTCGTCCATGTTCGCTCGCTCCTCCCGTTCTCGTTCGACTCGCTTCCGTTCCGCACGTTCCTTCTCCGCGATTTCCGGGTTTATCTCTTTCGTCATGAACGCATCGAGAGGGTCTATGTCGTCGTCGTTTTTTTGTTCTCCTTCTTCGTCGTTGATGTTAAGAGCACCATTCCCACCGGTCTCGCCGACTCGAAGACCGACGGCGACAGAGTCGTCACCTTTCCTCCCTCCTCCTCCGAATCGCTCCTCAAAGCTTCTCTTCTTGTTGTTGTTGTTGCCGCGCGGCGCTAAAAAACTCGGGTTCGCCCCGATACCTCTCACATCACCGCTCTTTTCCTCGCTTTTCTCGCTCTTCTTTACGTAATCTTTCGCCTCCATCTCCTTCTTCTTCTTCGCCTCTAAGAGTCCCTTCACTCGTTCCAATCGTTCCTTTTGTTTCCTTCTCTTCTCGTCCTCGTCCGTCATCTCTCTCTCTTTTTCTGCGCGATCAGATCGATGCGTCTATGGCGAATAACGTTTTCTGTGTTTCTGCGCGACGACGCTTGATTTTATGGACAGATGGTGAGAGAGAAAGCGCGTCTCTCTCTTTCGCATTTAGGGGAAAAGTGACGAGACGAAGTGCGGCATTTCAGCAGTCAAAACGCCATTGTTTTTCTTTCTTTAACACCAAACACATGAAACGTTAAAAGACGACAGAGAAAGACATCATGTCCGGAGGAGTGAGGACGAGAGCGCAGAAAAGACGGAT